>ERZ869925.335-NODE-335-length-36081-cov-7.936934_pt1 | contig 36081 bp, 49 predicted proteins | sample MGYA00579311_ERZ869925 | MGnify/ENA primary metagenome ERZ869925 (study PRJEB32216, sample SAMN09231817) | wastewater metagenome | place: USA: Maryland | collected 2016-07-30 | study: EMG produced TPA metagenomics assembly of the PRJNA472060 data set (Reclaimed...
CCTCTTCACCATCGGATAACCAATGCCCCGCAAAATCGCACAACCCGGACAGCAGCTATCGGCGTCGTTCATCAACGACCTGTCGGCGGCTGTCTATCGAATGCAAGGGCTGTCGGGCGTTGCCCCCATCGAGGTAAACAACGCGGGCGGTGCGCCGCTGATCCGCTTGGTGGAACCGCGCATCACCGCCCAGATTGACGACACCGGCTCAGGCAGCGGCTACGCCTACAAGTGGTTTGAAGTGCAGCCGGACGGGGCGGGCGACTACAAGCGGGTGCCCGGCGGCAGGAGCGGCAGCAGCAGCGTGAACCCGGCTTACGAGCGCAACGGGTGTATCGCCCGGCGCGGTCACGTCGTCACCCTCCACCCCGGGCTGCAATCCGAATACGTCTTCGACGCCCCCGTTTGTGCCCCGCGGTCGTCGTCATCGAGTTCGAGCAGCAGGAGTTCTTCGAGCAGCAGTAGCTCTTCGAGCAGCAGCAGCAGCGTGTCTTCGGGCAGTTCTTCGAGCAGCCCCAGCAGCACAAGCAGCGTCTCGTCCGCGCCGTCGAGCAGCACAAGCAGCGACTCGACCTCTTCGACCTCGACTTCATCCACCAGCAGCAGTTCGTCGGATAGCTGCAACGGCACGCAGATCACGATGGCGACGGGATTCAGCTACGACGCAGAGACATGCACGCTGACGGTCAACACGTCGTCGCTGTGCGTGCCGCCGTGCATCTCGGTCACGATCAACTAACAACAACGGAGACGCATGGCAGACATCGACCTGGGAAGCATCTGTGACTGTTGCAGCAGTAGCAGCAGCAGCGTTGAAGTCGTTTGCCGCAACGACCTGACCACCCTTTACGCCACTTACTCTTGCAGTCCTGACTGCGAGTGTCGGGACGGCGACACCGCGGAGTTTGTGGGCGGCGAGGGCAGTTGGATCGGACCGGACAATCCCTGCAATTGTGACGCCAACGACACCATATCGTGCATCGACGGCACATGGTTCTTCACATCCTGTCAGGGCAGCGGCTATCCCAACCCGCCGGGCATCCCGGTCAACGTGGTATCCACATATCCGCTGTACATCGTTTTTGGACCGTGGACGCACCAGAGTGTTAATCTGTGCGCCTATCCCGGCGAAGCAACATGCACTGTGATCGTCACCGAGTAACAACCCAGGAGTTCTATGCCATCATCGTATACGATTGATTTGTCGGCTTGCTGCTGCGACGGCTGTGATTCTTGTGCCGGCGAGTGCGGCAACGCCAGTTGGGTATGGGGGGAAGACGGCTGGCTTCCTAACGGGGTGCAAACATGTTCCTGTGGCACTGGAGTGCCCCCAGACTTTGACGGCACCGTGCCCGGTGAAACAACCGTCACTTGCTGCACTTTGAATCGGTGTATTGCTTCTTCGTGCTGCCCCACCATCCCCTCGATTCTCTACCTGACAATTACGGACAGCGGCACTGTAATCGACGGCATCACGGTGCCGTTAATATACGGCTTGTTCCTCGACAACCCGAACGATTGGGGGGCGGATTGGGGTCTAACTTCGCCTGATTGCGGCGCAGAACACAACGGCTATAGGACGCTATGGGGGTGCAACAATCTTTTGGTGGAGTTCTACAGCGAAACCTTCCCGGGGTATTGTGGTCCGGTTCTTGGCGGTATCTTGGTTGAGAGTTGCAGTCCGTTCTTTATGAGCGGCACCGGCGCTGTAAACCAGAGCTTTACGTCCCCAGCATGCAATTGGGTCATCTCCGAGTGATACACGCTATATAAAGTCATGCGTACACCCATCCCTTGCAATCACACCACCGCCGATCTGCCAGCACCCGGCAAGCCACATGTTCAGGGCGAGTGCTTCTTTTGCTGGCAGGCTGCGAACAAACCGAAGTTTCGCAACTTCTACATCATGGCAGACGACCCCACGCCGGAAGGGGGTGCGGCGGTGCCGAAGACCTTTCGCCAAATCCGACAGACCGCACCGCCGGCAAACGGCTGTGGCTGCGCGAACGGGAAGCGCACCATCCACTAAGCTGCTCCTGAAACAAGACCAGTGTCCCGGCGATGTGCTTGTGATGTCGGCGGCGGTGGAGTCTTTGCACCGCCTCCACCCCGGCAGGTATCAGACCGACGTGCAGGTGACGGTCCCGGAGATCTTCGAGAACAACCCCCACGTCACGAAGCTGGTCCGCACCGACCCGGCACTTCGCAGCATCCACCTGGAATACCCCCTGATCCACAAATCGGATCACCAGCCCTGTCACTTCATGCAGGGCTTCTGCGACAGCCTGGGCGCGGCTCTGGGCATCTCCCTGCCCTGCGTGGTGAAACGCCCCTACCTCTACCTGAGCAGTGAAGAGAAGTCCTGGGTCAATCAGGTGGAGCAGCACCACGACTTCAAAGGGAAGTTCTGGTTGTTGAACGCCGGTTACAAGAGCGATTACACGATCAAGAAGTGGACAACGGCAGCGTGGCAGGCGGTGGTGGACAAGCTGCGGGGGCAGGTGCAGTTCGTGCAGGTGGGCAGCCTGGAACACAACCACCCGGCTCTTCGGGACGTGATCGACCTTCGAGGGCAGACCGACCACCGCCAGTTCATCCGGCTCTGCCACCACGCTCAGGGCGCGATCACGCCCGAAAGCTATCTGCATCACCTGATGGCGGCATTCTCGAAGCCCTGCGTCACGCTGGCGTCCGGCTTCCTGCCCGCGTCCTGGGTGCGCTACCACACCGGCACGATCCTGACCCACCAGGAGAAGATGGCGTGTTGTCGGGACGGCGTGGGCTGCTGGAAAGGGCGGGTGGTAAAGCTGGGCGACGGCGACAAGAAGGAGAGCAATTTGTGTTCTCTGCCTGTGCTGGGAGAAGATCCCGTGGCGCAGTGCATGGCGATGATCTCGCCCGACGAAGTTGTTGCCGCCGTCCTGGGCTACACCACGGGCGGGATGCTCAGCCCGTAGCTTCCTTCTTCAGATCGATGTCGAGCATGTTGATGCACGCCTCGAAGTTGGGCGTAGGGAAGGCGTGGGTGGTCCGGTGCATCTTGATGTCACCGGCTTCGATGTGCCAGACCGCCACCATGTACCTGCCGCTTTTGGTCGCGGCTTCCAGGGCGGTCGTTACAGGATCAGCTTTGGTTTTCTTTCGCATAAACTAAATAGTCGTATGCACCTGATTTATCCGCAACAACCTTCCATCGCACTGGTCATCGGCACCTTCGGCAGCATCCCCTACGTCCACCTGCAACTCGAAGCGCGGAAGCGCTTCTACCCCCAAATCCCCGTCCTGGTCCACGACGACGGATCGCCCCACTACCGCCAGTTGGCTGCCCTCTGCGAGCAGTACGGTGCCGCCTTTCATTACTCGTCCGTGCGGGCACCGACCGACCCCCCCGGTCTGGGAGATCTCGCGGCGTTCTGTCAGGGGTTGATGTGGGCGGACAAGTTGAAGGCTGACATCCTGGTCAAGTTCTCGCGGCGGTGGATCGTGCTGAAGGATTGGGTCACCGAACTGCAACGGCTGGCTTGGGGCACCCAATACCCCACCTACAGCAGCTACTGCACGTCCTACGGCTTCGGGTTCAGGACGGAGTGCTTGGCGATGCACACCAAGTCCTGGGTGCAGTCGAACTTCCTCGAAGACTCATTTGATCGAATCCGGCGGGCAGAGTTGCCGCTGCCCGAACACTACATCCACCTGCACGCGGACGCCCTCCTGAGCAACACCGGCTGCGACCGCTGCCGCGAAGTAGATGCGTCCGTCACCAAAGACTTGCCCTTCGGCGGGTGTCTGCGTGGGTACGGTCAGTGGATGCTGATGGGCACGTCGCGGAACGCGGCACGCCCCCTCTGCCTGTGGCACGACAGCAACAGCGTGGGCGAGTACCGGGCGAAGATGCTGGAGTTTGGATTTGACTACGCGAACTGGTCGGCGGCGAGTTACTGATCCGCGTCGTCGTCTTCCCACTTCTGGTGGAGGGCGACGGCGAACTGCGCGCACTTGCCGATGGTGGCGTCGATGAACTGAGCCGCCGTCGCTTCGGGCAGTTCGGCGGTGGCGGCTTCGATCTGCCAAGTGGTGACGCGCTGGTCGAAGTCGCTGATGCAGGTGGCGGCGGTGGTCCGGGCTTCGTCGCGGGTGGCACCCGCCATCACCGCGAGGGCGTGGCAGGTGTCGTAGACGATCATTTCATGCTCGATGCTCATGCACTATTTAGAGCGTGCCGAGCAACTTCTTCAGCAGTGCGACGGGTGCGGTTTGCCGACCAGGGCGGCGGTCAGCGCTTCGGTGATCTCGATCCACTGCCGCCGGTCGAAGGTGACTCGGATGCTGGGCTTCAAGTGGCGGTGCAGTGCCAGCACGATCCGCCCGCGTTGGTCCGTCACGTCCGGCAGTTCCAGGTTGAACGGGGTGGGGGTGGTGTTCGCCAAGTAGACCTCGACCGGCTTCGCCATGTTCGCCTCAGTGTTAGAGTTTTTGGTGTACCTCTCTGACGCAGTAGGCATTGGGCAGGCTGCCGCCTGGGACGCTGGTTCATTCCCCCAGCATCGACCGAACGGCGGCAGCCAGACACCGCTGAGTTGTCAAAGACCGACCTGAACAGGCTGCCACTATACCCCGCGCCCAGGCGAAGGGCTAGGCAGAGAACAGCATCAACCCAGAGGGCAGTCATGCAACTCCGCGGGATCATCCCTCCAATCGTCACCCCGATGACCGCCGATCAAGAGATCGACCTGAAAACCCTGAAGGAAGTGATCGACTTCCAACTGCGGCATACCGTCCACGGCATCTTCGTCCTGTAGACGGTATGCCCATCGCCTGCTACACTCTCCATTCAGGAGGGTGTCAGATGAAACTCGGCTTCAGCTACCTTCGGTTTTCCAACACCGAACAGGGCGACGGCGACACCGTTCGGCGGCAGAAGACGCTGCGGGATGTGTGGTGCGAGCGGAACAAAGTCACCCTCGACACGTCGGTCACCCTCGAAGACCGCGGCGTCAGTGCCTTCACCGGGCTGCACCGATCCAACCCCGACCGCTACCGCTTGGCGGCGTTTTTGGAGATGGTGCAGGAGGGCAAGATTCCCCGCGACTCGTTCTTCATCATCGAGAACCTGGACCGGCTCAGCCGCGAACACGAACGCGCCGCCGTGCGGCTCTGGATGGACATCCTCGACGCGGGCGTGAACATCGTGACCGTCGAACCGGAATACGTCTTCAAGCACGATTCAAACGATCAAATGTTCGACATCATGCGGGCGGTGATGGAGTTCGGGCGGGGGCACGGCGAGTCAGCCCGCAAGAGCTTCCGGGTGGGCGCGGCGTGGCAGAACAAGAAAGACCACGCGGCGACCAGACCCGTCACCGCCATGTGCCCGTTCTGGCTTCGACTCGACGGCGACCTGAAAGCCGACAAGCGCACCTTCTCGAAGATCCCGGACCGGACGAAGGTCATTCAAGACATCTTCCAAATGTGCATCGATGGGCTGGGCGTCGGCGCGATCTGTCGCACGCTGAACCTGAAGAAGGTTCCGACCTTCCGCGGGCGGCACTGGCAGAAGAGTTCGGTGGCACGCATCTTGTCGAACCGGGCGGTGCTGGGCGAATACCAGCCGTGCGTCGGCAGCAAGAAGAGAACTCCAGTGGGCGACCCGATCAAGAAGTATTACCCGTGGGTCATCACCAGCACCGACTTCGACAAGGCACAGCAGGCACTGGCGGGCAGGAGGAAGACCGGCGGGCGTGAGCGCACCAGATGCACCAACCTCTTCACGTCGCTGGTGTTCGACGCGGCAGACAACACCCGCTGGAATGCGGAGAACAAGGGGGCGAAGAACAACAAGCAGGGCGGAATCATCCTGAGCAACACCGAAGGGCAGCTTCGCGGTGCGGAGAGGAAGTCATTCCCCTACGACCTCTTCGAGGGTGCGGTGTTGTCGAACCTGAAAGAGATCACGTCTGCCGACCTTGCCACGGGCAAGCAGAAGATCGAAGCATCACGGCTGACGGAGATCAGCATCAAGATCGGGGAGAAGACCCAGCGGGCTGCCGAACTGAAAGAGAAGCTGGTGAGCCACCCGGACATCACGGGCATCGTAGAATCGCTGGGTCAGGTGGAGAAGCAGAAGAAGGAACTGGTGGCGGAATACGAAGAAGTCCGGCGGACCCTGGCAACGCCCACCGCCGACGGTGCGGAGCAGGTTCGCGGACTGGTGGAGTTGTTGGCGGCGAGCGACGACAAGCAGAAGGTCAGGCAGAAGCTGCGGGCGAAGATTGCTGCGGTGGTGGAGAAGATCACCATCACCTACAGCACCAAGGGCAAGCGGCTGGCACGGCAGGTGGTGGTGGGCATCAGCTTCCGCAACGTGTCATACACGCGGGTGGTGGTGTTCGACTACGCCCCCAGAGGCACCATCGGTGTGAAGCTGAAGGGCGGGCAGAAGCCGCGGGTGCGTGCCTACAGCAACGAGCCCGGACCGTCGAAGACCTCGAAGAAGCCCAGCGGCAAGCCGCCCTTCGCCAGCCCGACCACGAATCGATAGGGCACATTATTCCTCCTCTCGTCAGATCGCACCCACCAGGATCATCACTCCCTGGTGGGTTTTTCTTTCACCATGTCGGCACTTGCTTCAACCACAAGTTGCCTTCTCGATAATCGTGGCGTGGTAGGTGTGCGTCAGGATTGCGACCGCACGATGGAAGTCGCCATCAGCCTCATCAAGCAGGGCGACCGCTGCCTTGATGTCGGATGGCGTGGGAGGGAGGAATGCATCTTCTTTCGCCAGCCGCACAATCCTCTGGAGGCGGTTACACTCGAAGCCGTCGTCATGTTGGTCGATCATCCCGGCATCGGTCAGGGTGAACAGGGCGACCCTCACGCGATCCAGTTTGCTACCGTCCACGTTTTGGTGGACTTCCTCTGCCGTGAAGCGCCCGCCGGTCGCCAGCGTGTCCAGTACGGCGGCTTGTAGCTTCGTCATGGCTTCCTCAGTGTGGGGCGGAACTGCCAAGAGTATAGCAGTGGACTTCGCCAACTAAAGCAGAGGGGGAATTTTCACAATTTTTCCGATCTGCTTTAGTTCCCAGCGAACGCTGCTATGGATAGATCGCGGTGGCACCCGCAAGACGCCCGACATACGCCAGCCCGCCGCTTTCTTCGTCGTGCCAGACGGGGGGGCGGTTGGGCTGGCACCGCACAAGGACATGGTGGCACCCATGACCCAGCCCCAACGCTCCACCCCGCGGCAGCACGAACTGCTTCAGCTTCTCCATGAGCAACAGAAGATCCCCCTGGACCTGATCGAGATGAAGCGGATGACAAGTCAGGAAGCCTCTGACCGGATCGCGGAACTGTGCGACGACACGATGACGCCACGGGAGCGACTGAAGGAGATCTTCTCGCAGTGGCAGGCGGTGGTCCTGGTGATGGTCCTGGTGCTGGCGTCCGGCTGCGGCAGACCCGCTGCCCAGGTGCCGCCCGACGACGCCCAGGCGGTGGACAGGACAACCACGCCCACCAGGAAGGCGGAAGCCGTGGCGGTCAGCACGAAGGTGGAGAAGCTGCCGCTGGTGGAGGGCGAACCGTACTACGTCTTCAAGAACAACGCCATCAGCGGCGAGCAGATGTACGGCGGCAAGCGGGCGCGGACCAGCATGATCCCGCGACGCACGGACACGGACGGCAAGCTGGTGGTGTTCCTGGGCGACCACTACACGCAGAACTTCGAGGGTTTCAAGGTCAACGGGGTGGCGTGCTTCTTCGAGAACCGGCAAGACCCCGGGCTGGCGAAGATCCAACTGCACAGCAACGATGTCACCATCGAGGGCACGGTGGGCAAGTGGGACGCCACCCGCCGCATCCTGTTCATGTCAGACTGCAAGGTGATCGAGATCAGAGAGCCCATTGACGAGAAGACCAGAGAACGCAAACTGGTCTGGCAGGCGGCGCGATGATGTACCTAGCGGGACTCGAACCCGTAGAGGAATTGGCATAGCAGTCAGGACTGCGCCGCATCCTCATTCCTGATTACCCTTTTCCAGCCGGGCGAATAGGCACGTTGTAGAACGGCTGCGGGTGCAACGAGCAGTCCGCAGCCGCCCTTGAGGTAGCAGGGTGGCGCGGGATTCTAGACGCCACGACACCTGCTCTGTATCTATTCAGTCGCTCCATTCAATCTCTAAGGCGTAGTAGACTTCTGCCTTGTCATACTGCGGCAGACGCTTCTTGATCTTGAAGGGAAAGAAATCGTGCCGAAAGAAATCCAGCATAAGTTCGGCACTCACCAGCACATACCCAATCTCTAGACCAGTCACTTCAACTGAGCCGTCGGGTCTGCGGTAAAAAAGCGGGAAGACTTCTTTCATAGCTGGTGGACCTCCGTCTTCGTGATATCCGTCTGTGTGATCACGCCCCGCGCCCGGCGGATGCAACCCATCAGTCCGGTTAGCTCTTTCTCTTCGAGTAGGCGCGTCACGGTCACCGTCACGACCCTATTCACCTGCACGTCGAGCGTGAACCCGGTCACGCGATTGCTATCGATGCCCATCGCATCTAGCATCTCAGCAGCAATACTAATTCCCATCATAGCCATTGTAAAATCTCCGTTAGATAACACTAGATCATAGTGTGTATTGTGATAAAGATGAACTCGAAAAACTGATCCGGTCGTGGAAGCGGTCCACGGTGATGTCTGAACGACTAGCCGAGATCATGCTGCTGATCATGGATGGCGTATGCAGAAAATTTGGCATCAACGGTGATGCCCGTGCGGACGCCCAGCAGGAGTTTGTCGCCCACATGCTGACGCGCCGGAAGAAGATGGACCCTTCGAGGAACTGCTTCAGCTACCTGACCACAACAGCCACGCACCTGCTGTGGTTGCAACACCGCAAACGGTTCAGGTATCGATCTCTCGGCGGGGGCATCAACATCGATGACATCGAGATATAGCTTACACCACCCAGCTAAGATCAATCTTCTCGCCAGTGTCGCCTGGGTCAGGAACAACATCCCGGCTCGTCACGCGGTCCAGCCCTTCGTCCACCAGTTTGTCGATACTCCGCTGCCAGCGTTGTCCTGCTGCCAGCTTACGCTTCAGCTTGTCGTGGGCGATGTCTTGCAGTGAAAGGTGGGGGAAATGGGCACGGGTGTGACACACATCACACAGGCATTTTAGATCTGATAGTCGTTCTCTGCCAACCCGGTCGTAAGTCAAATGGTGGATCTGAAGATCTTCCCTGCTCAGGCACTGCTCGCACTGGAAACTTGCCTGTATCAACTTCAGCATCCTGATGTCGATCCACTGCTGTGACTGAAGATATTCGCGGTATGTTTGCTTATTCATGTTGCTCCGTTTTCGCCCGAAAATGCTTCGGGGACACTATATTAGTGGCGTGAGCAAAACTTTTATTGCAATTTTTTGGCGAACGAGGTAGATATGTTTCAAGAGTCTTCAAAGGGGAATGACATGACGACTTACAACAAGCGACAAATGGCTGGGCTGTTGGGGATGGGCTATCAGCTTCTTACCTACTACCTGCCCCGGATACCGGGCGTGGTGCCGAATCCGGCTCTGACCGGCAGGGATTGCCTGTACACCCAGGAGGATCTGCGGAAGATCGCGTGCTGGTGTTCGGAGAAGTTCGGCGCGTCCGATCCCCGGAAGGCGGCAGCAGACCGCGTGCTGGCGAAGCTAGATAGTGAAGCGGTGTATTGTTAAGAAGTGAACTGAACTGTAGTAGAAACGAAGATCGCCAGCGGCGTAGCTGGCGACCTTGTTTCAACCACAACCAGGAGCAGAAGGCACATGAACTAGATCCGCTAGAACGGATCGGAAAGCAACATGGATACTATTTATACGTCAAATGAAATTATTTTGCAACACGCTTCGGCGGCGTGGCGCGACAACTCGAAGGCACTCGCCAAGTGGGCGGCAACACTGGTCAACCGCGGCTCATGGGGATTCGGCTGTTACAGCCCCACGGGCAGCAGCTTCACCCAGAAGAACGAGCCCCTGACCCTCCAGAAGCTGACCCGCCACTTCGACGGCACCGGGCTGCGGATCGGGCTGCACGCCATCTCGCCCGTGGACAGCATGACCCGCTGGGGCGGCATTGATATCGACGCCCACACCGCGGCACGCCACGACCACCGAGAAGTCGCACTGCGCATCGCACGCAAGCTGATGTCGGTCGGCATCACCCCGGTCGTGGAAGACAGCAACGGCAACGGCGGCTGGCACATCATCGTGATCTTTTCGGTGAAAATCCCCGCCGAGAATATCCGTCGGCTGCTGATGTGGGCATGCGATTACAGTGAAGATCATGAGATCTTCCCCAAGCAGGACAAGATCAAGGAAGACGGCTTTGGTAACTTCTTGCGGCTGCCCGGCAAACACCACACCCGCGCCCACTGGTCGAGCTTCTGGTGTCCGGTCGAAGAGCGTGACTACGTTGGTGCCGACGCCCCCGGCTTCCTGCTGGCGTGCTGCACCACCAACGACCCGGCTTGCATCCCCCTGGATGTTCTCGAATACGACCCGCCGAAGACGGCGAAGCCGGTCGTGGTGTCACTCGACGGCGACCAGGGCGAGGGCGAGGGCGAGGGCGGGACGTGGCTGAAGCGGTTCAAGGGCGACTTGAAGACCCTGCGTTTCATCGACCTGTTGGCGGACTGCGGGCTGGACCCCGACGAGATCGGGGACGGCAAATACCAGATCGAATGCCCGTGGAAGGACGACCACACCACGGAGAGCAAGGGGACGTGCGTCTGGTGGGAACCCGGCACATACCCGACGTGGTGCTGCCTGCACGCTCACTGCAAGGGGCGACAGCACATCAGCCACCTGCTGGCGGCTCTGGGCGAGGAAAAGGTGGACGGCTTCTGCACCAAGCAGTTCGTGCCCGGCGGTGCGGCGGCTGAACAACTCGCGGCTGCCTACGCCGCACACCCCGAACTGGCACCAGACCACACACCAGGAGACGCCCCCGTGACCACACCCAGCAGCATCAGCCCCGAAGACACCGCCCTCTTCACGAAGCTGCGGGCGATCCCCACCCCCGCGGCGACCTCGAAGGACGAGAACACCGTCACGGAGTTGCAGGTAGCCGCCGAGATGGTGGCGCGGCACGGCAAGCGGCTGCGGTACTGCGAATCCCTCCGCGGCTGGCACTGCTGGGACGGCAAGCGGTGGACCGACAACACCGACCGCAACGCCGAAGTCCTGGTCTGGGAGATGGTCAAGGCGTTCGTCAACGAGATCGGGTGCAAGAAGTTCGAGACGCTACAGCGGCTCAAGGCGATTGTCGAGTTGATGTCACGGCACCCCGACGTGAACGCCCCGGCGGGCGAGTTCGACAAACACAAGCTGCTCTTCAACTGCCAGAACGGCGTGGTGGATCTGGCGACGGGCGAACTCCTGCCCCACGCCCCCGAACTCATGATGACGAAGATCAGCCCGGCAGCATACCACCCAGGCAAGAAGTCGAAGCTGTGGGACAAGGTGCTGACCGAATACTGGTCGGACCCCGAACTGATGCGGTATGTGCAGTCCGTCGCGGGCGTCACCCTGACCGGCGAACAGGTGAAGCTGATGCTCTTCCTGTACGGCGGCGGTGACAACGGCAAAAGCACCTTCGTGGACGCCATCCGCTACGTCATGGGCGACTACAGCCGTGCCATCATGGTCGAATCCCTGATGCGGAAGCGCAGTGCCAACACCATCAACAACGACATCGCGGCAACCCGCGGTGCCCGGATGCTGGTATCAAGCGAAACCGAAGAGGGCGCGTCGATGGACGAGCAGCTTGTGAAGGTGCTGACCGGCAAGGACGTGGTGACCGCCCGCTTCCTCCACAAAGAGTTCTTCGAGTTCATCCCGGAATACACCCTCTGGCTTCAGGGCAACCACAAGCCCACCGTCACCGGGACCGATGACGCCATCTGGTCCAGGTTGAAGCTGATCCACTTCAGCCGCCAGTTCAAGGAGGATGAGAAAGACCCCGACATGGACAAGAAGCTGAGAGAAAATGCGGACGCCATCCTGGGCTGGATGGTCGAAGGCTGCCTTCGCTACTGCAAAGAAGGGATTTTCGAGCCTGAGTGCGTCCGGGTGGCGACTGCCGAATACCGTGCCGAAAGCGATAAGATCGGTGAATTCATTGGCGAGATGCTGACCAACACCCCGGGCTGCTGCGTCCCGAAGGCGACCGTCTACACCCACTATCAGGCGTGGTGCAAGCGAAGCGGCTACAAGCCCTTCTCCATGAACCGACTCGCCCGGCAGCTAAAGACCAAAGGCTTCGAGGAAGGGAAGTCTGATCGGAAGACTGTCAGGGTATGGAGCGATTGGCAGATCAACCTGGATGAGGCGTCTGCCGCCCTCGACGCCATCGTGACCCCCACCCCCCGCTACAACGCTGACTGACCGCTGGTGGGGGACACATTGGGGACACATTGGGGACACATTTTTAAAAAATGTGTCCCCCACCCTCAGCCTTGTTTTTCTAGTGTTTTATTGGGGTGGGGGACAGAGGGGACACATTTTTCTGATATTACGCATATAGCGAAGCGGAAGCACTGATACACAGTAGAACGTGTACGCTATATACGGATAAAAAAGAAACTCAGAAAAATGTGTCCCCTCTGTCCCCCACAGCGCGAATACACAAGGAATCACAGGGCGAAGGTGGGGGACACATTGGGTTTTCGATGTGTCCCCAATGTGTCCCCAATGTGTCCCCCAAACCGAAAAAGTTGCGGCAAGCAAAACATCGAGTTAGAACTATCACATAGGCAGTACCAGAGCCACACGAAGCATTTCTTTCTGCCCTGGTCCACAGGGGTGGAATGGATGAAGAAGCCCAGGCACTGGTACTGCCTGGGCTTCTTTTATTTCAGGACATGTTATGACCAAAGAAATTGAACTGACCAGGGGCAAAGTTGCCATTGTGGATGATGTAGACTTCGATTGGCTAAACCAGTGGAAGTGGTATTGCAGCGAAAGAGGGTATGCGGCACGCAGAACATACGACAAAGGTCATCGAGAGATGGTTAGAATGCACCGGGTAATAATAAATGCAGTAGAGGGGGAATTCGTTGACCACATCAACTGCGACCAACTAGACAACCGGAGATCAAATTTGCGGATAGTCAATGTCAGGCAGAACCAGTGGAACAGAGGGGCAAACAAAGGTGGCTCTAGTGGTTACAAAGGCGTGAGCTATCACAAGGTTAGTGGCAAGTGGTGCGCTCAAATAGTTGGGCAGCATGAAGGAAAGAACAAAAAGCACTGGCTAGGAAGCTATCAGACAGAAGAGGAAGCGGCGAAGGCATATGACGCAGCAGCAACCCTGATGCATGGAGAATATGTTAAACTCAACTTCCCCAACCCGACCGGAGTTCAACAACGTCTTAATAATCCCGACAAGCAAATCGGTTTTGTCGGCTAGATACTTTCATGAGTGACAGCAACATCAGCCCCTACCAGGACAGCAAGGGGCGATTCGTGAAGGGCAACAAGGCGTCCGTGGGGCGATCACCGGGCAACCCGCACGCTGCCGACGCCTTTCGTGTCCGCACCGTGATCGTGGAATGCATCAGCCCGGACGTGCTTCGAGAGAACCTATTGCGGCTTATAGAGTGGTCGCGCGACGAAAGCCTGCCCGTGAAGGACCGCCGCGAGTGCGTGCAGATTCTCCTCGACAGGCGGCTGGGCAAGCCAAAGGAAACCGTCGAAGTGATCGATGACACCAGCACCCCCGTGGTGAAGCTGGACAACCTCACCGCCCAGGAGATCGACACCTTCCTGATGCTCGCAGAGAAAGCCGCCCAGACGCCCTCAGAGCCGCCACCCACGCCACTGGACCCTGACATCGTGATCGTGCGTTAAACGCGATCCTGTGCGATCTGGTGGCATGTCGCTGCCCACCCCTGAAGTGGGCATCAGTACAGTGCCCACATCGCATCATTCAAACCGACACCAGTCCGCCCCTATCCCCTGCCCCCAGCGGCACTTAACAGCGTCGATCAAGTCGAATGCTTAATGAGAATGGCACCAGATAAGTGCCTCTCGAAATAAGCGTCGTCGCAACTCCCTGTGGGACAACACGTTATGATCTGCGTCTGCTAATGCTGCTTGCGTTGGGTTGGTCCACAAAGCCCATTCAAGTGGTTGCTAGATGGACGCTGGTCATGACCGGGGGCTGGGGTCAAAAACCGGAGAGAGGGGGGTGGGGGTGCGGCGGCACTACCCCCGCGCAAACAACCCCAAAAATTTCTCAAAGATTATTAAGAAGTCCACTAGATTAAGGCATGGAAAACTATGCCTCTTTTGATCCCGCCTTCCGTCCCACAAAGACCACCCGCACCATCTACCACGATGTCGGGGCAACTGTCGAAGTGGTGCTTGACGGCGAGCGAATGCGAATCCCTATGATCGGGAATATCACCTTCAACATCGACATGTTTGGAATCCATTCGTTCGGGATCACAGCCGAAAGCGTCGGAATAGCGGAACGACTACAAAAGGAGATAAGATGAGTGAATTTGTAGGATTTGATATCGATGGTGATGTTGTTGGCAATTTGCTTCGCAGAAACCTTCACGGCTCAGAGCAGGCACTGGTGTACACCCAGGAGCGTGTCAAGGAGGCTCAGGAGCGTGTCAGGCAATTCACGGAAGAGGCAGAGCAGCAGGAGCGATTTGTTGCCGCACTCCGCAAGGAACTTCGCATGCGTGCCCTAAAGGAAGAGTCATGGAAAACTATGTTGTAAACTCCAAACCGATTGATGTACACATCCGCAAAGTCGAGACGGGGGAAGTGCGGATCTGCCGCACCGTCGGCTATTGGGACGAAGACGGCTTCTTCCATGACCGCAACTGGCGGGAGGGCAACTACAGTTGCGATTGCAACCGCTACTCGTTCTTCGAGGGCGGTGACTACGATGACGTGAACTGTTCAGAGGGTCTGTACCTGATCGACAAGATCACTGCTACCGACCAGCCCGACGAGATCCTATATGCCGAGTTGGAGGATGAGCATGGAAACTGACCATCCGCCCGACGACGGCAGGGAATGGGTGGAGATCACACACTGCGGCAGTGCCACCCGCATCTGGGTGCCGCGGGAGAGCCCACCGCCCGCCCCAAAAGCAGACAAGCCCACCCAGCCCAGATCTTCCCCCACCTTCATGATGATGATGCCCGCATTCATGGGAAGCTGACAAACACGAACACCCAGGCTCATCACCTGGGTGTTCTTCGTTATCGAGATCGAGATCGTCACCGGGAGCGGTTTCGTAAAGGCGCTATCAACACCGCCACCGACATCGTTGCCGGAACCGTCAAAGCGTCAGCGCGAACGTCAGCGATACCGTAATCGTCATGGCGACAACTATAGCGATACCGTAGCCGACACCGACAGCGAGAGGGCAACATCGCTATCGATACCGTAACCAGCACCGGCAAGGCAGAAACATCAACTCAAGCGATACCGCAAGCGACAAAGCACAATCGTGACCAGAACCGTAACCGTTATCGTTAAGGCGAAATCGTCATCGCAATCAGTACCCGAAAAGGCATTAGCGACACCGCAACCGTTGCCGGGATCGTTATAGCGTAATCGTTATCGTAACCGCTACCGTCACGCCAAAGCAGTGACATCACCGTTGCCGGGACCGTAAACGTCATAGCGCGAACGCGAACGTGATCGTCAGCGAAAACGTCACCGTCAGCGTGATGGCGTCAACGTAGCCGCAACCGATATCGTAATCGTCATGGCGTAATCGTAATCGCCAACAGCACCGTAATCGGTAAAGCGTTATCTATATCGTCACCGTTACCGTAATCGGCAAAGCGGCATCATCAACGAGATCAGCACCGTCACCGTCATAGCAGGATCGTCACCGAGATCGTAACCGTGATCGCAAAAGCAGTATCGTTACCGAAAACGCCACCGCCACCGAAACCGTAAAAGCAGTATCGTTAACGGTAACAGGACCGACATCGAGAACGACAAAGCAAAAACGAGAGCGGAACCGTCATCGCCACCGTGAACGTCAAAGCAACATCGAAATCGTAAACGCGACCGATATCGAAACCGTCAAAGCATTAACGGTATCGCCATCGGCAGCGTCACCGGCATCGGAAAAGCATCACTTCAGGCTGACAACAGTGCCTCTGCCGTAGCCCATCTTCCGGGCGCCACCCAGCCCGCATTCCTTCAGGGCGAATTCAAAGATTCTGCGGTAGGCTGCCCGCACGTCGTCCGGCGTCTCGTTGTCGTCCGGCTCGTCTACCTCGATAGAACCTACGATGACAACATCCTCGAAAACCCGGTCAGTCTGAAGCCGCCGCTGGTTAGTGGCTTCGTTCTTGATCGCCCTGGTGAACGCCTCGACTTCCTCCTGGCTCTCGACGTGCCACCCGGTCAGGATGCGACACCTGACTCTCAAGTTGTCCGGCGTCAGATCAAACCTCGCATTCTTCGGCAACTTCGACAGGGCATTCACCAGCATGCCGCTGATCCAGTGCCGCGGGATGACCGGCTTGTTGTCGGCATCCGTCTTGTAAAGCATGTCGGCTTCGGCATTCAGTTCGAGCCATTCATCCCACGTCATACCCTCTTTTTCCAGTTCCTGTTCCAGGCACAGCTTGCGCTTCGCTTCCGAGCGTGCCCGGTCTGCACCTGACTTCTTCCTGATGTTGATCACTTCAGCCCTGCTGTCGGTGTACGGCTGATAAATCAAATCCCGCAACTTCACTTTGATAGTCAACTTCATAGCAGATTCTTTCTCCCTGGTTGTAGGGACAATACTATTAACTCATATACATACGGTTTGCAACAATACTTGTATCAAGATGTCTATCTAGTTCATGCAATTGTCCGCCAAGCAGATCACGGAATTCAAAGCCGAAGCATCGAGACGAGATCTTAAACGGTTCATCAAAGAGTTCTGGTGCATCGTAGAGCCCACCGTTCCCTTCGTGGACGGCTACCACGTCGATGCCATTTGCGACCACTTGGCGAACATCGAAGAGATCGAGAACCTGCTGATCTGCATGCCGCCCGGGTTTGCGAAGTCACTCCTGGTCAGCGTGTTCTTCCCCTGCTGGTGGTGGGCGACGAAGCCCAGCGACCGCTTCATCTACGCATCACACAGCCTGTCACTCAGCGAACGCGACAGCATGAAATGCCGCCGCATTATCGGCAGTGATCTTTACCAGAGCTATTACCGGCACGTCTTCCAGATCAGCGACGACCAGGACACCAAGCGCCGCTTCGACAACAACAAGACCGGCTTCCGGCTGGCAACCTCCATCGACTCAGGCGTCACGGGCGAGCGTGCCAACTTTGCGGTGGTCGATGACCCTCATAATGTTCGTGAGATCGAATCCAAAGCCCAGGTGGAGGCGGTGACCAAGTGGTACAGCGACGCCTTCAGCAACCGCATCACCCCGCAGCGTGGCTTCAGAATCAACGTGATGCAGCGCACCGGCTCGAATGACCTTGCCGGGCACATCATCAAGAACGACAAGGCGGGCAACTGGTGCAAGCTGATCCTGCCGATGGAGTTTGGCAAATGCCCCTACGTCTCAACCCGTTGGCAAGATCCCAGAACCGAAGAGGGCGAACTGCTCTGCCCTGCCCTGCACTCGAAGAAGAAGGTGGCTGGGCAGAAAGCCGAGTCAGGAAAGAGCTTTGAAAGCCAGTACAACCAGAGCCCCGGCACGTCCGACGTGATGTTGAACCCGGACTGCTTGAAGGTCTACGAGAAGCTGCCCGAAGGCGAGAAGATCCGCCTGGGCAGCGTCGATCTCGCCATCAGTGCGAAGGGCGACTACACGGTGATCGTGACCGCCGACGTGTTCAACACGGGCGACATCTACCTGATCGACCTGACCCGCGACCGCATCCCGGGCATCAAGCTGGTGCCGAAGATCAAAGAGATCTACGAGCAATACCAGCCCCGCATCATCTACATCGAAGACGTTGCCTTCCAGCGGCTGGTCATCGAAGAAGCACGTTTCCAGCGGCTGCCTGTGAAGGGCATTCGCCCGGACGGCTCGAAGGAAGCACGGGCTGACATGCTCAGCAAGAAGCTGGAGGCTGGTCAGGTCTACGTCCCGCACGGCAAAGCGTGGGTGGAGGAACTGCGGCTGGAAATGGCAGAGTTCCCGCAGTCAACATTTGATGATCAAATAGATGCCCTGAGCCAACTAGCAATTCAAGCTAACAGAATGTTTCGGCGGCTGATCGAAGAGAAGGCACCCGAAGAGACGCCAGAAGAGAAGTCGAGCCGCGAAGATGCCGAGAAGGCGAAGCAGTTTCGGGACATCCTCGAAGAAGGTTTGCGCTGATCGACTAGATACTGTATGGCAATCTCTATCGGCTCAGACAACCTTGTGACCCTCAGCGGCTTGATCGACAACACGACAGCCCTCTACCAGAACTCCGCGACGGTGACGGGGGCGCTGCTCACTGCCACCAACACCCCGGTGACCACCTTCAACCTGACCTACGTCACAAGCAGCAACGGCAACTACCGCGGCACGATCCCGGCGGCAACTACTGCGACCCTGACCGTGGGGGCGGAATACAAGATCAAGGTCACGGCGGTGTCCGTCAGCAACACGCTGGTCTTGTGGCAGTCCGACGTGGCAGAGAACACCGTGGGTTAACACGCCACCATCGAGCCACCCAGGACGGTATCCGCCACCAGCGTGCCGCCCGTCCTGGTGGTGACTTCCAGCGACCCGCCCAGCCGCCCGCCCACCGACAACTCGCCCGACAACTTCCCAGCTTCATCAATCCCACCATCCACGACCTCTTCGACAGCAACCACGCCCGTCAGCCTGACACCGACCTCAAGCGACCCGGACAGCCGACGCCCGACCGCCAGCGACCCGCCCAGGCGTGCGCCGAGTTCGACCGACCCGCCCAGGCGTGCGTCCACGTCGAGCGACCCGGACAGCCGACGCCCGACTGCCAGAGCCGCACCCAGGAGGGTATCGACCTCGACATCGGCGTGGAGGCACATGAGGGGGCGACCAGATCCGCCCAGCACCATGCCGCCCGACGCGGTGTAGAGGTAGGTGGGCAGCACGCCTGCCGTGCCACCCAGGACCGCCACGCCCGACGCCACGAAGCTGCTGGAGGGCGTAGCCGAAGCAGACCCACCTGCCACCATCCCACCGGACGCCACGACCGCGAACGACACCGCCACCGCCGAAGTCCCACCCAGGACCATGCCGCCGGACGCTGTGTAAGCCGTCGCGGGCGGGGTCACGTCTGCCGCACCACCGAACACCGCCCCGCCTGCCGTCGTGTAGGCGAAGCTGACGCTGACGCCCGCCGATCCTCCCAGGATCGCACCACCCGAAGCTGCTGCCGTCGTGGACATCGAGGCACCCGCCGTGCCGCCGAACACCGCCCCGCCTGCCGCACTCCTGGTGATGCTGACCGTCACACCAGCGGAGTTGCCCAACACCATACCGCCCGACGCCACGAAGCTGCTGGTCGGCGGAACCACGCCTGCCGAACTGCCGAACACCGCCCCGCCAGATGCTGCGTACACGAAGGACCGCTGGACCGCTGCCGATCCTCCCAGGACCGACCCACCCGAAGCTGCCGACACGAAGGTGACGGTTACGTCTGCCGTGCCGCCGGACACCATGCCGCCCGAAGCTGCTGCCGCCAGCGTGACCGAAGCACCAGCCGAGTTGCCCAGGACCATGCCGCCGGACGCAGTGTAAACCGTCGCGGGTGGGGTCACGTCTGCCGTGCCGCCGAAGACCGCCCCGCCCGAAGCTGCGTACACGAAGGCGGGCGGGATCACGTCCGCCGTGCCGCCGAACACTGCGCCGCCGGACGCCACGACCACGAAGGACTGCTGGACCGTCGAAGAGCCACCCAGAACTGCACCGCCCGAAGCTGTATGTGCGAAGCTGACGCCAACGCCCGCCGCACCACCGAACACCGCCCCGCCGGAAGCTGCTGTTGTCAGTGTGAACGTGGGGCTGGTACTGCCGCCCAGGACCATGCCGCCGGACGCCACCACCGCGAAGGATCGTTGAACTGTTGCCGAGTTGCCGAAGACCGCGCCACCCGAAGCTGCCGCTGCCTGAGTGAAGGCGGGTGGACCGTTGCCGCCCAGGAGCATCCCGCCCGCCGTCGTGTACAGGAAGGACGGTGCCGCCGCTGCCAGCCCTCCCAGGACCATGCCGCCGGACGCAGCCCGCACGAATGTGATCCGCACCACCGCGGAGTTGCCCAGGACCATGCCGCCCGACGCTGCGTAGGTGAAGGTGATCTTCACCACTGCCGAGTTGCCCGCCCGCATCCCGCCCGAAGCTGAGACGACGTATCGGGGTCTGACCGTTGCCGAGTTGCCCAGGACCATCCCACCAGTACCTGCAACAGCAGCACGGCGAACGACAACAGTAGCAGTGCCACCGAGAACGGCAGCACCTGAAGCCAGACGGGTCTGCACCACCTTGACGGCAACAGTGCCACCCAGAACAGCACCACCTGAAGCCGAGTGATGGTAAAACTTCAATCGGGGCAGAGCAGAGATCGGAGCAGTAGATATTGGTTTATGGCTTAGCGACATCGTTCTATATCTAGGGCGGGAAGACTAGATACCACACAAGGAGAATGACAATGGCACTGGTTATTGCGGACAAGATCAAAGAGTTTTTTACCACAACCGGGACTTCGACCGTGACGATCTTAGGGAGTTTGCCCGGCTTCAAAACATTCCCCGCTGTCATGACAAACGGTGACACCTGTTATTATGTCATGGAAGATCCGGTTACCCAAGAGTGGGAAGCCGGAATTGGAACATACAATTCAAGCACCATTGCACGCACCCTAGTCACGGCGAGCAGCAACGGCGGCAACACCGCCATCAGTTGGACAGCCGGGACCAAGTATGTTTGGATTGACACAACCGCCCGATACTTCTCGGACCAATATGCTACTGCCGCGAATATGGAGGCACTGAGCAGCACCACCTTCGTTTCCCCCGCAGTACAGCAGCGGCACCCAGGACACCCGAAGGCGTGGGCTTATGTCACTGTCTCAGGCACAACGCCAACTGTGCAAAGCAACTACAACATCCCGACCTGCACATACGGAGGCGTGGCAGGAGCGTACACTTTGTCGTTTACAACTGCAATGAGCAGCGCAAACTATTGTGTGCAGGTGTCGGTAGGGTTCTTGAGCGGTGTGGGCAGCTTGATTGCAGTTGTGAATGGCACGTCAACAGGGTCGTGCAACGTGTTCTTCAGCAATGGCGTCAACAGCGGCACCAACCCGACATCATTCCATGTGAGTGTCTACGGTGACCAGTAACGGCGGCAAGCCCTCAGTGGGGCATGCTACCCAGCTTGAACAGCAGCAGCCCACCGACGACGGTGGCAACCACCTTGAAACCGATCTCGAAGATTTTGTCAAAGGTCTTGGTGTTGGTGCTGGTGTCGCGGCTCAGGACGGCAGCCTGAAGTTCGAGATCGCGGACGCGGGCGGTCAGTTCGCTCAGGGTGGTGTGGACGTGTTCCTGCCGCCCGATCAGCGTGTTCACGCGCTCGTCAATTCTGCTGCTGATCTCCGTCAGTTCGCCCACCAACTCTTGAAGCCTGTCAATGTCCGCCATGCACCCCCCTCTCGTATGCCCTATTTAGTTCGCACCCCCTCCGCTTCGTCAGAATAAAAGCCGGGCGGCTCTGATAGATACGGCATGAAGAAGAAGCCGGTCACCACCAAGAAAAAAACACCACGCCCGACCCCGCAGGAACGCTTCCGCAAGTCACTCGAAGAAGCCGTGAAGAAGGGCTGGTGGTCGCCCTACAGCACGGGCGGCACCATCGGGCGCACCTACGACGCCTTCGGCGGGCAGAAAGAGCCCTCAAAAGCCGACATGACACGGGCGTATGACGACATCGTTTACGCCTGTGTGAGCCTAATTGCACAGAAGATATCAAGGGTGCCGATCCGGCTCTACGTCCGCACGGGCACCGGCGAACGCCAGCCGACGCACGCCACCAGAGCCGTGTCACAGAAGCAGCTTCGCCACATCAAGCAGAAGCACTTCGGCACCGACATCAAGGAGGTTGTGGAACACCCGCTGCTCGATTTGATGTCGTGCTGTAACGCCTACCATAACAAGCACGATCTCTTTGAACACACCGAGATCGACCTGGACCTGACCGGCAACAGCTACTGGAAGATTGACTTCGTTGACATCGGCGGAAAGAAGTTCCCGGACAAACTGTATTTGCTCCCCAGCTACGCGGTGCAGCCCGTCCGCGACAAGAACAACTTCATCAGCGGGTGGCAGTACGGGCAGGGAGATCAGGCAGAAGCGTTGACCACGGAGCAGGTGCTGCACTTCAAATACAGCAACCCTTTAGACCCCTACGGCGAAGGCATGTCACCGCTGCGCGGGGCGTGGGGGCGCAGGGAGATCAGCAGCAAAGAGCTTTCCTACCTGGACAACTACCTGAGCAACCAGGGGCGTCCCGACACGGTGATCAGCATCAAGGACAGCATCAGCCCGCTGGAGGCTGAGCGCGTGGCGAAGGAGTATTACCAGCGCTACCAGGGGCAGGGCAACGGCGGTCCCATCGTGATCGACGGCACCATGAACTTGCAGCCGCTGAACTTCCCCGCGAAGGACTTGGCAGAGTTGCAGGTGTATCAGGTGCTGAAGACGGTCATCTGCAACTGCTTCCACATCCCGCCCGACATCTTCGAGTTGGGATCTTCGAGCAACCGCAGCACCCGCGACGCGGCACTCTACGCCCTGGCAGCCGACTGCCTGAAGCCGCGCGTCGAAGGCATCGTGCAGAAATTGAACGACCGGCTGGTGCCGTTCTTCGACAAGCGGCTCTTCTTTGAAGCCGACAACATCGTGCCCGAAGACGACGCCTTCGAGTTGCAGAAGGAGCAGATGCTGCTCGCCCAGCAGGTGGTCACGCGCGACGAGATCCGCGTGAAGGAGGGCTACAGCAGCGAAGCGTGGGCGCGTGAACCGCTTTTGCCGTCCGGCGTCATGCCCGCGACCGCCTTCGATGACACCGACGACGACATCCAGGTGCAGCCCGTCGAAGTGCCGCCCGTGGACCGCACCGCCCAGGCTCAGGCGATCCAGACGCTTCAGACCGCCTACTACACCGACCAGCTTCCCCGCGAAGCCGGTCTGGCACAACTCACCATCATCTACGGGTTCACGCCCGAAGAGGCGGACGCCCTCCTGCCGGTCAAGCCGGAAGCACCCGCACCCGTCGCCCAGCAGCCCGACCAGGAGCAGCCCGACGACGCCCAGGCGGTGGACGAGACACCGCCCGAAGCACCGCCTGCCGCGAAGGCGGCGGTGCCCGAAGAACCTGCGCCCGTTGACTCGCCCGACCTCCTGCCAGTGCCCGACTACCGCCAGACCGAAAGCTACGACTGCGGGGCGGCGGCTACGCACTCCGTCTGTCACTTCTTCGGCGTGGGCGACGACAGCCAAGAAGACTTCATCGAGGCGTTGGGGACGAACCAGACCGGCACCGCCGTGGCTGACATCAAAGACTACCTCGAAGGCTGCGGGCTGAAGGTGTGGGCGAAGGACGGGTTGACCCTCGAAGATCTCGCCCTGAGCGTGGACGCGGGCTGCCCGGTCATCTGCCCCGTGCAGCAGGAGGGCGTGGGGCACTACGTCGTCGTCACCGGCATCGACCCCGACAGCGTGTACACGCAAGACCCGCTGACCGGACCGACCTCCACCGCCCTCGAAGACTTCCAGGCGAACTGGAAAAGCACCGGCGCGGACGGCACCGCCTTCGACCACTTCGGCATCAGCGTCAGCAAGCCGGAAGCGAAGTGCTGCAAGCACCACGCGGCGAAGCCCACGCAGAAGATGCTGACGCAGAAGTCGCCCGTCACGCTGGTGAAGGAGTTGAAGAAGTTCTTCAAGAAGCAGGAAGCGGTGATCGTCGGCAGGGCGAAGAGCTTCGACACCAAAGCCGCGCCGAAGGAGTTCTTCGACGTGAAGGAGTGGACTGACGCGATGGCGAAGGAGATGCGTCCGGTGATGCAGCTTTACTTCGACCACGCCGCGAAGCAGACGGTGGGCAGCCTGAGCCTGTCCGCCAGCATGTTCCGCACGGTCCAGCCGAAGCTGCAAGAAGGCGTCGATCAAAGCACGCTGGAGTTCTGCGAGGCGACCCAGGACAGCACAGCACAGGACATCGCCACCGCCCTCGATCAGCTTCGCAAGGAGATCACCGAAGGGTTGATCGAGGGCGACGTGAAGAACGCCATGATGCAGCGGGTGCAGAAGGTCTTCGAGAACGCCAGCAACAACCGGGCTTTCAACATCGGCGTGACCGAAGCCAGCCGCGGGCAGCATCAGGCGATGATGATCACCGCCAAAGAGAGCGGTGTGGTGACCGGCAAGACGTGGCTCTTGAGCAACGACGCCTGCCCGCTGTGCAAGCCGCTGAACGGCAAGACCGTGGGACTAGACGAGAATTTCACCAAAGACGGGACGGGGGTTTACTCTGATATCAAGTGCCCACCCCGGCACCCGCAGTGCAGATGCACGCTACTTTTGGAGACATCATGAGATACCAGACTAAGGTCATGCGACCGGAAACCGAAGAAGATCGTGAGAAGCGTGAAGACAGAGAGCTAAATATGATGCTGGCAAAGGTGCGGCGGCTCTGTGCCGAGATCGACGCCATCTTGAAGAAGGAACACCATGAAGAAGTTTGTTGAGTGTAAGTCGCTGGGCATCCCGCTGCGTGAAGACGTGGCAAGGGAGGTTGACGCCCTGATGAAGAAGCTGCCGAAGGAATACCGCAAACTCCAGCACAAAGGATCTGCGGACGCGCCGGAAGTGGTGAAGGGCGAGTGTTCGGACATCAGCATGGTCAGTGTGGAGTCCGTTGACCGCGAGGGCGACGTGATCCTGGCGAAGGGCATGGACACCACGAACTTCAGCAAAAACCCCGTCGTGACCTGGGCACACAACTACGGCGAACTGCCCGTGGGCATGGCGGGTGCGACCTCGAAGGGCGTCGGCTGGGTCAAGAAGGTGGCGGGCGGCATCCGGGCGAAGACCATCTACGCCCTCGACAACCCGATGGGCGAAACCTGCTGGAAGATGGTCCAGGGCGGCTTCCTCAGAGGAAAGAGCATCGGTTTCCTGGCAAGCAACGTCCGCAGCCCGACCAAAGAAGAGATGAGCAAACACCCGGAGTGGAAGGGCTGCACCGCGGTCATTGATCAAGCGATGCTTCTTGAATACGCGGTCTGCACCATCCCCGTGAACCAGGATGCACTGGTCGAAGCCGTGGCGAAGGGGAAGATCGACAAGGCGACGTTGAAGCGGATGGGCTTCAAGATCCCGGAGCGGCAGCAGTCGCAGGCGGATCAGGTGGCGGCGCTGGTGAAGGCGATCAACAACATCAACATCACCCCGGACGACATCATCCGGCGGCTGACCGCAAAATACCGGGCGTAAAAAAAGCGACCCGACACTATAGATAATTCTGTTTCATAGCATCATTTGACTCCAACCCCACGGCTCGTTGCTGTGGGGTTTTTTCGTTTTTCGATCTGACTCGACTAGATACCGCATCTGTGTTTGGTGCGTCACGGTGGCGCGTGCGGTGTCCACGGTAATCCGGCGGGCGTCAACGACTGTAACCGAGAGCGTGAAAACGCAGGAGGACAAGACAACAAGATAAATGTGTGAGGTATCAAATGGGATACGTTTTGAATATTGACTGCAACCTCGGCAAAGCCGGTGACGTTGTAGAGTTGGAAGACGCTGCGGCTCAGCCCCTGATCGACGCTGGCGTTGTATCGGTTGCGGAAGAGGCGAGCGAAGAAGCCCCGGTGCAGGAATCGGCAGCGGTCACCCGCGCCATCGAAGCATTGGGCAAGCGGATCGAAGACAGCCTTGTGAAGGCGACCGAGAAGGTAGCCGTCGCAACCAGCAAGGGCATCGTGGGCGTCCCGGCTCAGGTGAAGGCACCCGTCTTCAAGTGCGCCGGCGAAATGTTCCTGAGAATGGCACAGGCGAAGGGCAAGAACCGTTCTGCCCAGAAGCAGCTTGACGCCTACCAGGATGAAGTCCGGGTGAAGTCCCCAGCCGGTGCGAACGAAACCACCCCATCGCAGGGCGGCTACTTCTTGAAGCCGACGTGGATGGATGAGATTTGGGACAAGGTGCGTGACTACCCGCAACTGCTCGACATGACCGACCGCGTGAGCATCAGCGGCAACACCTTCAACATCAACGAGATTTCGGAAACGAGCTTGGTTGACGGTTCCCGTCACGGTGGCGTCCGCAACTATTGGGTGGGCGAGGCTGGCGCATTGACCGGCAGTTTCCCGGCGCTGGCTCAGACGGTGTGCGTCCTGAAGACGAACGTGGTCCTGGTGCCCGTCACCAACCAGTTGCTGACCGACGCCAACATCGAGAGCTTCGACAAGAAGATCAAGGAGTTGGCTGGACTCGAATTGCTGTGGGCTGAGAACACCGCGGTGATCTCTGGCGCAGGCACCACGCAGCCGCTGGGCGTGTTGAATCAGGCGGCTCTGAAGACCGTCACGAAGTCGTCCAACGACTCCGCGGGGATGTTCGGATTCCGCGACTTGGCGAACATGTTCAAGTCGATGTACGGACCGTCCCGCAACAACGCGGTGTGGCTCGTCAACAGCGAAGCAATGGGCGTTCTGATCTCGATGGTCTTCGAGCCTTCGAGCGGTTCCGCCACTACCTACCCGGCGTTCGGCGCTTTGAGCTACAACGCGGCTGACCCGTTCCCTTACCGGATCTTCGGTCGCCCGGTCATCGAGTGCCTGAACTCCAGCCAGTTGGGCAACAGCGGTGACATCCTGTTCGTGGACCTCAAGCAGTTGGTCACCCCGGAGAACCCGGAAACCTTCGTGGACGTGTCCGAACACGTCGGCTTCACCACGCTGGAAACCTACTTCCGCTTCTACCGCCGTTACGACATCAACTCCCCGTGGACTGGTGCTTTGACGGCTGCGAACGGAACGGCTTCCTACAGCCCGTTCGTCACGCTCCAGACCCGCGGCACCTAATATCAATGAATGCTCGACTCCCGAGAGCCTTCAGCCCCGTAGCTTGTAGCTGCGGGGTTTTTTCGTGCCCGGAAGACTAGATTACAACATGGAAAACCAAGACGAAACTACGGCAGCACAGCTTGCCGTGTACACCGCGAACCGTGCCGAAGACCTGCGACAGATTGCCACCTGGGTGGCGCTGGGTGCGGGCTTCGACAAGGCGGAAGTGGACCCCGAAGTAGCAGACTGTGAGGCGTCGTTCTACGAGCGTGCCGAAACAGCCACTGACCTGATCGACGTGGAGGAACAGTACGATTACATTCTGGACCTCTGGATTCGGTTCGTGCGGCGAGCGTACAAGAATCAATCGCTGTGATTTGCTGCTTGCACGACTAAATACCACATGGCATTGATTTGCATTAGGCAAAAAATCAACTTATAGCTATTCTCATGAGTAGTCATTCGCATCACAAACGCAGACGACAGGGACTATGTGTGGGCTGTGGTAGCCAACCTGAGCCCGGCAAAACCCGTTGCACATCATGCCTTGATAAATCGCGCGTGGCTTCTCGAAAGCACAGGGATACCAATGTAAAGCACGGGCGATGCGCTCGCTGCTCTTCGCCAGCCACCAATCAGAAGTATTGTGAACCATGCCGCGAGTGGCAGAGGCAATACAGATCCAGGGTGGCGAATGAGCGAATAAGGCTAGGGGTTTGTCGCGCTTGTGGCAAATGCGAAGCGGCACACCCGAATCAACGATGCCGCACTTGCATACTGAAAGCCATTGCACATGATGTTCTATGCGACCGAAAGCAATGGCAAGACCTGTTGACGTTATATGAAACGCAAAATGGCTGTTGTGCCTACAGTAACATCAGGCTCACCATCGGAGTCAATGCGTCAATAGACCACATCATTCCAAAAAGCAAAGGCGGCAGCAGCACTCTTGACAATCTACAATGGGTAGGACTCTGCGTGAACAAGATGAAACTAGACCAGACTGAGGATGAATTCCTTCAAGTCGTGGCGGCAATTGCGAAGATGCGATGCTAAATACATCATGGCTTTAATCACACTTGCCCGCGCCACCGAACTGGTCCCCAACTTCCCAGCCGCCGACAACGCGGTGATGCAGGACATCGTAAACGCGGCGTCCGAAGTGATCGAAAAGTGGTGCAACCGCACCTTCGCCAGCACCACCTACGACGAAACCTACGACGGCACGGGGCACCGCAACCTGATCCTGAACAACTACCCGGTCACCCACATCGACCGGATCATGAGTTCCCCGGTGTCGGTGCTGTCGATCCGCAACACGTCCACGGCGGTCAGTCGGGCGAACTTCTCCCTGAGCAGCACCACCCTGAGCTTGACCAGTGTGGCGAACGGGGTGGCGACGCCCCACGAAGTTGACCTGGAGGACTGCCCCACGCTGGCGGATGTCGCCACGGCGATCAACGCCTTCAGTGCCGACGGGTGGACCGCCACGGCTCTGGGTCAGTATTCGACCTGGGCAACCAGCGAACTCTACGCCCCGCAGTTCTGCTCAGACTGCCGTTGGAGTGGGATCGGCTGGATCTGGCACCACGTCTTCGGCGTGCCCATCCTCCAGACGAACAACGACATGGGCGAAGTGGTGTCGATGACCGGCTTCAGCCGCGGCTACAAGGCTTACCGCGTGTTCTACACCGCCGGATACAGCGTCATTCCGCAGCCCATCCAGCAGGCGTGCGCGTCTCTTGCCGCCAGTGTCTACCTGAACCGCGAGATCAACCCCCACCTGCAAAGCGAAAGTCTGGGCGGCTACAGCTACACGCTGGCGACCCAGGCGAACTTCGATTCGCTCGACATCGCCACGCAGTACGCCCTTCATTTGTACAAGAGCCACCGCGTCAGCAAGTTCACTGTTTGACCGTCTGGGCGAAGTGGTCCCGCCACACGCGGGCGTACACCTGGGCGGCTTCGGGACCGACCCATTCCCGCAGCACTTTGAAGCTATCGTGGTCCAGGTTCCACCCGTCCGGCTTCTGGTGACCCAACCCCAGACCGGCAATCCCGGGCATGTTCTTCATCCCGACGTGCAACTTCCTGCCTTTGTGGCTCTGCGGCACCAGTTTGCGGCTGCCCGGAAACAGTTCAGACCCCCATTCCGCCCACAAGAACATGTCGATGAAAACCGACCGGAAGGCGTTGCACACCCGTTCGACGTGCGGCAGGACTTCCCGCCGGAAGCCGGTGCAGGCGAGCGAAGCATGATCCTGATTCCCCATCCACTTGTAATGACGGCTTGGCAGCTTGTAATAGGCGTCTCTGGAGATCCCGGCGAGCGACACGTCATCGAGCATGTCCGATAGCGTCTTGATGTAGTCTGCCCCGTAATAGTCGTCGTCTTCCGCCACGATAATCTTGTCGCCCTTGATGTGCGGGATTGCTTCGAGCCAGTTGGCGCAGATGGAGGGCAGGTAGGGCGTGCGCTTGTTGTCGTCAAAGAAGTCCCGGTGAACCACGTCCTGGTATTGGGTGTAGGCGTAGGGTTCGGTGCAGTCGTTGATGACCAGCCACTGGTCCCAATACTTCGTTTGTTTCTGCATCCAACCTTCGAGCAGGGAAAAGCACAGGGGGCGGTTTCTGGTTGTCGTGACGAGAGTGATATACATGGTGACTAGATAGAGTATGCGACAGCTTTTTAAACAATCAGTCACGATCAGCCGCCCGACGATCACGCAGGGCAACAACTTCGGCGTGGTGTCCACCCCCGCGGCGGTGTTCAGCAACGTCCCGGCGAGCGTCCAGCCCGCGACCACCAGCACGATGGAGTTCTACGCCCAACTGCAACAGACTGTGACCTTCACGGTCTTCGTCGCGGGCACCCTCGACCTGCAACGTGGTGACATCCTGAGCGACGGCACCCGGACCTTACGGATGATCGGTTCGCGGGATCTCAGCGGACGCGGCAAGGTGACCGCCATCGACTGCATCGAATACTTGGCTTAAAGGAGCAGCATGGCGACGAACATCGAGTGGAACGGCGACTAGCTGCGTGATCGCTGATTCTGCATTTGCTCTTTGTACGTCGCCCACTTGCAGTTTGCTGGCTCGTAGTGACCATCGTTGTCAATTCGCTCTATCGTGTATTGCCTTTGTAAACTTGGATTGTCAATTTGGGGGCGATGCCCCATGTCTTCAATGAAGTTCTCGTAGGAGTTCCAGCGGTCACACACCTTGATGCCACGTCCACCATAGTTTTTATAGACGTTACTTTTGGGGTTGTTGCAGCGCTGCCTCATTCCAGCCCAGACAATATACTCTGGCGGCTTCTCGACAGCCCATCCATGTCTGTAATTCCGTTCGGACAGTTCTTCGGTGAGCAAGCAGCCGCAGCTACGGACTTCGTTCTTGCGCAGGTTGTTGCCAGAAACCTCTGTAAAGTTTCCGCAATCGCACTCGCACAGCCAATAGGTACGCCCGCAGCGGTTAGCTATTCGGCAGAGGGGGACAAGGCGATTGTATCGTTGTCCTGTGATATCAATGAATGTTGGCATACATACTATTAAGTCACCAATTCATTCGATGCAACAGGAGATACATGGCAAGTGAAATTCTTTGGAACGGCGACGACTTCATGAAGGAACTGGAAGGCGGCTTGGAGAAGAACCTGGAGAAGGCAGCCATCCACCTGACCAACCAGATCAAGAAGAAGCTGAACCGATCCCAGCCGTACACGATTGGCAACGGTCCGAAGGGCAAACATTACCACGGGCAAGACCCGTCGGCACCCGGCGAAGCACCGAAGAAGATCCGCGGCGACCTCCAGCGGAGCATCACCTACGCGATGGGCGACGACAAGAAGAGCGCCCAGGTGGGAACCAACCTCGACTACGGCGCGGCTCTGGAACTCGGCACCGCCACGATCCAGCCCCGTCCGTTCCTGCGTTCCACGGTGGCTGAAGAGGGCGACAAGATCGCGGAGATTATGGCACGGACCAACTAAATAGGGCATGAGCCTTGCCACACTAAAGACCTTCTGGGCGAACACCAGCGCACTGAACACCGCCCTGCCTGCCTCGAAGGTCTTTCTGGATTACGTCCCGCCCACCATCGCCCCGCCGTATTGCCGCCTGACAGTCATCGGCAGCGACCCGCTGTACGTCACGGCGGAAAGCCACGTCGAAGTATTCTCCTACCAGTTGTCGATCTTCCACACCGACCTCGACGCACTGACCACGATTGTCACGGCGGTGGCGGGTGCCCTCGACCACGCAGCCATCGACGCCAACACCCTGACCAACCAGCGCACGAACTGGCTGCCACAGGGCGAAGTGGTCAACGGGGTCTACACCTACCACAGCCTGCTCGAATACGAGTGGAGTTACAACACGTCGTCGCTGTAATTGGGACTGGCGAGCCTAGATATAGGCATGTCAACTACCGTCACAGCGAGCATCACCAGCACCGCGGCTGCCACGATCCAGAGCAGCCAGCCACTCAGCACCACCTTCACGGGCACGCCCCGCGTGAACTTCACGCGCGTGTTCAGCACCAGTGAAGTGGATAAGGCGTTCTTCCAGACTTACACCGTCACGACCACGCCCACCAGCATCGACCTGACCGCCCTGACCGACGCCTACGGCGACAGCATTGCGTTTACCATCGTGCGGCAACTGATTATCCGCAACAAAGACACCACGAACACCCTGACGGCGGGCGGCGGCACCAACGGGCTGGTGTCGGTGCTGCCCGATCTGGTCGGCTACACCGCGTCGAGCGGCAGCGACGGCGCTTGCATCAACCTGACCACCACCGTGACCGTGGACGCCACCCACAAGCTGCTTCGGCTGGTGGCGAGTGCCGCCACAATCAGCGTGGACGTAATGATTCTTGGCGAGTGATTTTGAATGTGACATGAATAGATACCCGTGAACCCTATTAGGAATCACGGAGATCAATGCCACACACATACATTAACGGCTTCGGCGGCTCAGCCCTATTCGCTTCCGCCACCCTCGACGTTGAGAACTGGACGCTATCCGCCAGCGGCGAAGCCCTCGACACCACCAACACCGGCGACGGCGGTTGGGAAAGCAACATCCTGGGTGCGAAGGCGTGGGAAGGTAGCTGCAAAGCCTATTGGGACAACGCCGCATCACCGACGGGTGCAGCCGGTCTTCTGCCCGGATCTCGCGGCACCTTGGCGCTCAGCGTGGGCGGCACCGGCAAGAGCTACGGCGGCACTGTCCAGATCACCCAGATCACGACCGAAAACCCGGTCAAGGGCGTCGTCACCTTCTCCCTGACCTTCAAGGGTTCGGGCGCACTGACCTACGCTTCCTAAGCACCGCGACGAACTTTCGACAGCCGACGTGTACATACCACGTCGGCTTTCTTCATTCCTATTGAGGTATTTACATGAATCACATCGGCAGAGACGTTAAGTTCACTGTTGGCAGCTTCACCTACACCATCAGCCGCTTCACCCGGGGCGTCCTGAACAGCTTCCTAGAGTGGGCGGACAAGATCCTTCCCCACCCCCTCGACGCCCTCAAGGGCAAGCTGGAGGGCTTCCCGAAAGACATCCAAGAGATGTTGGTGCGTGACGCCATCGACAGCACCCGCCTTCGGAGATCCGTCACCAACCCCGAAGTCAACCGCCTGATGAACAGCGAGCAGGGTGCCTTCAAGATCCTCCACCTGCTGCTCGCCAAGCACCACCCGGACCTGTCGGAAGATGATGTCTGGGACATCTACATGGAGTGCGCCCGCGAACACGGCGACGAGTTCCTGCTGAAGAAGATCGCCCAGGCTCAGGGCGAACTCGAAGTGGCTGACACCGGGACCGAAGACGGTGCTGAAAAAAAGGGGTAAAGGAAGCCGAAGATTGGGTCAAGATCGACGGTTTGCTGCTGAAGAATTTCCACCTGAAGCCGTGGGAACTCGAAGACCTGACCCTGACGGAATGTTCGCTGATGCTGTTGTCGCTGCGGGACGACGGCGGCGGCGACACGATACAGGACGGCGACGACCCGGCGATTGTCGCCATGAAGCAGACGAAGATGCGGCGCATCCTCGAAGCCAACCATGCCTACGCCAAACTGTCGCCCGAAGAGAAACTGCAAGATGCTCTCAGGGAGTACAAGCGGTAATGAATAGATACATGCATGGCAGAAAAGAAAATCGGCGCGGCTTACGTTGAAATCCTGACGAAGGGCATCACCAAAGTCCAAAGCGACCTCGACAAGATCAAGACGAAGCTGAACGACACCGGCAAGGCGTCTGCGGGCGCTGGCAAGGAAGTCGGCAAGCTGACCGACAAGGCGAAGGCTGGCGTGCCGGTCTTCGAGAAGTTGGGCACCACCCTCCAGAACGCGGCGAAGACCGCCACCGTCGGCTTCCTGGCTGGTGCCGCCGCTATCACCGGGTTCATTGCCGCGGCAGACCCGGCGGGCATGAACAAATTGCAAGGCACGATGGCTGCCATCTCGGTGCAGATCGGCAGCATCTTCTTGCCCCTGCTCGATCAGGTTAACGCACTTCTCAACAAATTCCTGACCATCCTCCGCGGGCTTTCGGGCGAGCAGAAGGACCAGATCCTTCGCTGGGTGGAGATCGCGGGCGCGGTCGCCCTCGGCGTCGTCGTGCTGTCCAAAGTCGTCGGCGTCATCCGCATGGCGTCGGTGGCGATGACCGCCTTCGGTGTGGCTACGGGCATCGCCACGGGCGGCATCAGCACCGTCCTGGGTGTGATCGCGGCACTTCTCGCGGGCATGGGCTTGCTGCTCGTCTCGACCGAAGAGGGGCGTGGCGTCCTGAGCGAACTGGCTGCCGCCTTCGCGCCGCTGATCGACGCGATGAAGGAAGTTGGTGCGCTCCTGCTGGGGACGCTGAAGACCGCCTTCGAGCAGTTCAAGGTGGTGATGGTCGGCGTGATCTCGCAGGCAATCGCTGTCGTGGTGCCGCTGGTGAAGACCGCGCTGGGCGTGATCTCGGCGTTGTTCGGGGCGGTGATGCCCGTCGTCGGCACGCTGGTGAAGGTGTTCGGGCGAGTCCTCCAGGCACTGGCACCGATCTTCATGGTCGTCGTGCGGGCGGTCACGCAGTTCTACACGGTGCTGTACGGCATCTTCACCAAGATCGTGAAGGCGGTGACCCCGATCATCGAAGCGGTGATGGAGATCATCGAGGAGTTCGCCACGCTGTTTGAAGAAGTAATGCGGGACATCGCGCCGCTGATCGAAGAAGTCGTGAAAGTGCTGAGCGACGTTGCCAATGCCTTCATGGAAGCGTTCGGTGACGCCATCGTTAGCGTCATCCGGGTGGCGCTGGTCGTGGTGCGGCAGGTTCTGGACACCATTAAATCGATTGTCGGTGCGATCCGCAACGTGATCGACACGGCGAAGACGCTGAAAGCCAGCGTGTCCAACGCGGCGGGTGCCGTTAGCAATGCCGTTCGCAACCCCGTCGCCACGATCCGGGGTGCGGTGGGTGCGGTTGGCAACGCCATCGCCCACCCCATCGACACCGTGAAAGGGATCTTCGGCGGGATGTTCGGCGGCGGCGCTACGCGCACGGCTGTCGCTGCCCCGACGCCAGCACCTGCACCGGCGGCACCCCAGCCGTTCAACGGCAACTTCATGTCGGACATCATGAAAGGCGTGGTGAGCAGTACGGCGAGGGTGGTGGCGGCTGCCCCCGGGCGGCACGAAGGGCAGGCACTCCGCAAGGTGGAGATGTCCAGCTTCACCGACCTGTGGAAGAAGGCGATGCAAAGCACCAACGAAACGCCTGAGCAGCGGCGTCTGGCTGAGATCTCGCGCAACCAGGAGCGGGCAGAGCAGGAGCAGCAGCGGCAGACCCGGGTGCAGGAGGAGATCCGCGACCGGATCGGGGGCGCGGCGGTTGCGGGCATGGGCATGATGGGCTACTGACGCGGGATTTAACACCCGTCACACCTAGATAGGTGCATGGGACTATCAGCATGGACTTATGCACCAAGTAAGCAGCCGGACGAACTAGGCGACTACGAATACACGGAGATGAGGGACAGCTACAGCATGTCCTTCACGCCGGGCGGGGGCGTCACGCGCATCTACCTCGTCGCGTATGAATTCGTTGACTTCTTCATGGACGACCTGCTGGGCTACTCGACGGTAGACAACAACGGCACCAGCATCAACTGGAACAAGCTGCCCGACCAGGACAAGTATTACACCAACTGCTACGCCCTCGAAGCCTCGATGGAGCCGATGGGGCTGCGTGGCAAACTCGAAGAAACCAGCATCCCCGACTACACCCTGGCGAAGGTCACCTGCCAGTACAAGCAGGTTGACTTTGCGGTCAAGGAAAATGGCGAAGTCACCAGCGAACTGAACCGCTTCGTGACCAGGGTGGGCGGCTACGACGGCGAGTATTTCACCGTCTCAAACACCGCCATGCGGTTCGTGTCGAACGTCGGCAGCGACGGAACCCACCTTGCCCTCTCCCAGCCGCCCTCACGCATCACCGGCGTGCAGCAGTGGACTTACATCTGGCGTTACGTCCCAGCCCTCACCGCCAACCCGTTCAAAGTCCCCAACCACACGGCGATGCAGCACTGCCTGGGCAAGGTGCATGCGCCCGACGGCAACTACGACCCGTCCGTGGGGCGGTCGTTCGACATGTCCAACAACGCCTTCCTGCCCGGCACCGTGCTGTTCGTGGGTGCCGAGCCCCGCATGCACACCAGCCGCCCGGTGACCGGCAACCGCAACGGCAACTTCCAGTGGGAGATCAGCATGAAGTTCATGTACCGGGACAACGGGCTGGTCAACCGGACGGTGGGCAGCAACACCATCAACGAGCGTGCCGGACACCAGTTCATCTGGGATCAGGCGTTGAAGCGGTGGGACTTGATCACCCACGACGGCAACGTCACGGGCAACCGGCTCTACGAGCATGCGGACCTGAACACCCTCTTCACCATCGGATAACCAATGCCCCGCAAAATCGCACAACCCGGACAGCAG
>ERZ869925.337-NODE-337-length-35832-cov-55.017441_pt1 | contig 35832 bp, 36 predicted proteins | sample MGYA00579311_ERZ869925 | MGnify/ENA primary metagenome ERZ869925 (study PRJEB32216, sample SAMN09231817) | wastewater metagenome | place: USA: Maryland | collected 2016-07-30 | study: EMG produced TPA metagenomics assembly of the PRJNA472060 data set (Reclaimed...
TTACCGCCGTCCAAGCCCCTGCCCCTGCTGTGCCTCCCGCAATATCAAAGCGGTCTAAAACAGAAGTACCACCTCGTAATGAATAAATATATCTACCGTCTTTTATGTCAGTAATATCCCCCCAAACTTCATTGCCTGTCTTACCTACAAAGTCTGCACTCATACCCGCTATTGGTGCGCCTGCCCTTGCAACTGTCGGTGCAACAACCGCCCATGTGTTACCCGATATTGAATACTTATACATCGTTACTGCATTATTCCCCAAAACAAAGATTGCGTTTTCATCACCTTCAATCTTATAGGTACTTGTTGCATCGGGGTTTGTTGTCCATGCCGAAGCAACGGTTAATACAGTGCCATCATTATCGGTTATCCTTCTTATTTGCCCAATACCTGTTCCTCCGGTTATTCGTACTTGTGAGTTTATCCATTGGTCAGCCGTCCATGCTTTTGTACCGTCCGTTAAAGTTGTCGCCCCGCCTGCTGATGCCGTTCCTGAATCGTAGAAGGTGTCTAATATTGCAGGCGTAACCATTCTGCCATCTGTTCCCCACGTTGCAGGTAATGTAGTTATTGATAAATTGCTCCAAGCTGCTGTGGCAATGTCCCAACGCTTAAAAGAACCTGTTGCCAATGTTCCCGTTGCAAGTACAAAGAAGCTACCTGATGAAATTCTAAAAGTATCCGTATTAACCACCGTTCCGGGAGCAGCATTAAATATTATTCTTGTTGTCCCTGCACCTGCAAGTATTTCAATATCTGTAATAGTTCTGCGTTGCCCCAAATTAGCGGCTGTGCCTGACAGAAATTCTATTTCAGCACCAACTACCAATCCGCTTATGTTTGAAGTCGCTGCTGCAACATTAACGCTTGTAGTAGTGCCTCCCGTTGCGGTAAACGTAACTGACCACGGATGATAAACACCACAAGCCCCGGCTACAAATGTTCCTGCAAAAGCACCTGATGTAATAGGTAGCCAATCATCATTTGCATGGTCGTACAAATAATGAACCGTACCCGATACCATAAATAAAGAATAGTTAGCCAACTCTGCTTGGTCTGCCGCTACAAAAGAACCTGCTGCTGTTGTAACTATTGGTGGCATCATTGTTTGCCATTCTTTGCGATTTAAAAGCGGGACATTATTCTGGGCTTCCATAATATTATGCTGTTACGTTATTAATATTTGCCAATATAGCTGTGAAATTATTTATATCATGCGCCATTTCAGATGCAGGAATACCCGTACCGAAATTAGTTATTGTGCCAACTGATGTTACCGTTCCCGCTGATGTTAAACTGCCTGTTACTGCGGTGGTAGAACCCGACAAACCGATTGTCCTCAATGCCGGTTGACCTGCGTTCATAGCCCCTGTCAACTGTGATAAAAACTGAACCAAATAATTATTCGTTTCAATTAAACTATTCAGCGTTGTAAGTAATGCGGTTTGTGAATCTTGCTTTGCTGCCGTTGCATCACCAGCCCCGCTAATTGGAACTGGTGTTGCCCTTAGTTGAGCATCGGTTAATGGTTGCGTAATCGCTGCGATAGTTGTAAGTAGGACATTAGCTATATCTTGTTTCGCTTCTGTCGAAGGTGCTGCAATAATCTTAGCCAACAATGCCGCAAGTGTTGTTTGTGTTGCAGGGTCGGAAGATAATTTAGCAAGTACGGCGGCATCGGTAACGGGTAACGGGGCGGCTGCACTTGTCATTGTTGGCACACCCCCTACGAGATGTTCTACAATAACTTTCTCATGCTGAATACCTCCTTCGTCAAAGGTTGCTATGGTTTGACCTCCGGGGGTTGTGACGGCATTAATTTCTACATTATCCGGCATTACGCTTGATATTTAGATTTAGGAATTGAGTTTTTATAATTCACTTTTGCTGTTTTTATTCCACCCCAATTATCGTATTGGAAGTCAAAACTTTCTACCATTGGTTTACTTTCTAAGGCTTTTAACATCTTATCATTGCCATCTTTAACCTCCCTTAGTAAAGATAATATTTCTTTGTTTTCTATGGTTACATTTACTTCGGGCTTTTCAGGTTTTGGCTGATTAGAAATTGCAGCAGCTACCTTGTCTAAGGATTCCCCTTGTTTTTTAATGGCATCTACTATTGCTTTGTTTTCGTCTTTTTCCGGCTTACTTAATAGCGTAGCAATGCCTTTCAAAGCACCTTTTAATTCAGTGTGCCGCTTGTCAGCCAACAAATCATCGAATTCTTTATCTTCTATTTCTTTTGCCATAAGCAATCGAGAAGTTCCCTCATTTTTTTATACCTATCCTTAATGTCTGTGTGTATTTTTTTATTGCCAATCGGGTCTTTGCTATCCACCAATTCTTTTGCGGTTACAAATTCCATTTTCACTTCCGGCTTACCCTCCCTCAATATAGCCATATCCCTTTCTGCTTCAAGTTCAGCTACTTTTTCAACTCTTTTTGTTTCTACTTTTTGCTGATTGCCTACTACATCACTCTTACCTTCGGGCTTGGTTACTGGTGCTTTGCCCCCACTCTCTTGTTTGGATAGGGATTGTTCTTTAGATAGTAGGGATTCTGATTTTTTGTCTTTATAAATATACTTTCCGACAGAAACAGGAGTTCCGAAAGCATTTAATCTTTGTTGAACTTCTTCAACTACCTCATCCCCTAATATTAGATAATTACTTCCTTTTGCTAACTTCCCTTTATACTTTGATATGTCTGCGCCAGCCCCTAAATCATACAACTCTTTTATCGTTTTATCCGCTTCCTCATAGTTTTGCAAATCTTTCTTTGCAACTTGTCTTTGATTAATTGAAAGTTTTTTATGAGGGATAAATTCTCTGTCTTTCAGCCCTAAGTGATACAGTATTTCATCCTTAGTTGCCTTATTCCCGTCTAATTGGTTTCCAAATTTTGTAGCGTTATTTTCATGGTTAGAAAACCTAACTGTAATCGACTTCCCATTTTCTTCATTATTATAAGTAACATAAACGCTTTCCGTATTATCGCTTTTGCTTACCCCTACTCTTACTTTTGGGTAATCCTTTAAATCTACAACCGTATGGTCTGAATGATAAGAACCATCTCCTATTTCGTTGCCCGACCTATCGGTTCTTTCTCCCAATACTCCCTTACCTACTCCACGACCTTCTTGTATTGGTTCAGTAGGGGTTGCTTTACCTTCAGGGAAGGTTTCTTCGGGGGTTACGGTTTCCTCTTTGGGTTGTGCTGATTCCCCTTGTGTTTGTTTATTAGCCTTTACTTCTTGGGTGGGCAGGGATTCATTAAATACAAGGTATGATTTTGAGGTTGTTTTTACTCCATGATTTTCAGTAGCTTCAATCATGTTATACCCATTATCCCGTAATAGTTTTTGTATTTTAGGATTTTCTAAAATCGTATGCGCTTTTTCTATTCCTTTTTCAACCCTGTTTTTTTGATAATCATTATCAAGTGAACCCAAGATTTCTTTTTCAGTTAACCCCAATGCTTTTGATAAATCCGATAATTGGTATTCAGATGTTAATATAAGTTTTGTTCGTAATGCTTTTGATATATCCAACTTTTGATTCTTCACTTGCCCTTGCTGACCACCGTTATTAGCAAATACGTCTGCTTGTTTTTTTGATCCTGTCCACCATGTACTGCGCCCCACTTTATCTTCACTTTTATACCCCCTAAAAACATTTTTAGTAGTTCCTGATTCGTAATTTTTTTCAGGCGAATAATCAACCTCGACAGGTTCTAATCTTTTACCTCCCCCTACACCACTACCTACTACCTTATCCTTTTTTGTGGTTAAGTATTGTTCTACTGCTTTTATTTGGGATTTATCAAATACGACAACTTCTTTTGAACCAATAATGGCATCATGCCCTCTGCTTTTAGCATAATCCGATATATCTATCCATTCCTTTAAATCTCTGCCTACTATTGTACCATGCTTTGCTTCTGTAAGTTTTTTTGTTAGCTCCGCAATATCATCTTCTCTTTTTTCTTGCCTATATGGTTCTTTCCCCTTTTTTTGTCTCTCTTCATCAATATACTTAAACACATCTTTCGCCAACTCTTGTGGATTTATATGTTCCTTATCAAGCCGCAATGGGTTTTTTATATCTAATTTTCTTTCTAATATTTTACCTTCCTTTCCTCCCTTATACTGATATTGGTCTGCAATGCTTTTATCTTCTGTAAAATAAAACCCACGACCTATAAATCCGCTATCCCTTTCCCCTATTTTTCTTTCATCAAACTCACCGTTAAAATCTTTATTGGGAGTTCCATGATAATAAACCTTATCGACATCCACATCTCCTCCTACACCACTACCTACTTCTTCACTACTTACATTAGAAGGTAGGGATGGTGTAGGTTTGTTTTCTAATGCTTTTAGTTCTGCATCATATTTAGCGTTGATTTTAAGTCTATCATTAATAGGTGCTAAAGTAATTATATTACCTCTACTAATTATGATTCTGCCATCTTCTTGTTTAGCTTCTAATATTTTACCATTTTCATTAACTTTAGTTACTTCTGCTGGTAATGCTCTTACACCATCTTGTACTTGTAGTCTATCCCCAACTTCAAATTTTTCAGTTTGTCTATGTAAACTGGCAACTGAAACTTGAGTAACCCTATTACCCCCAAAGTTACTTTCTCTGTAAGATTGATTATCAAATAAATCAACTTTACCATCAGTAATTCTAAAAGAAACTCCTTGTGGTAAATTATTGTCTAATTTATCTGATTTTTTATCCCATTTATCCCAAACTTCATCTGATGCTTTATTATCAGTATTTTCTTTAAATTCTTTTTCAAGCTCTTCAATTAAATCTTTATTTTGCTGTTTAGCTGTTTCTATATTTCTATTAATTTCTTCTTTAGATAATTTTTGAACAGGTGTATTTAATTGTTTATCTGTGCTTGCTTGAGTTCGAGAAAATAAATTATCTAATTCTTCTTGTCTTCTTCTTTCTATATCAGCTTTCTTCCTTTCATTATATTGTGTTTCCACATCTCCCCCTACATTAGATGTATTGCCTTTGGGGGTGGGTGTTAAAGCCTTATCTGCACTTTCTCTTGTTGGGTACAATTCCAATGCAAGGTCAGCAATCTTATTACCATAGGTATTTGAGGCTGTTTCTGCTTCCCCTGTTGTGCTATGTAGCTGTTGGGCTACTTCTGCTAATCCCCTTTCAGGATTGGTTAAAAACGCTTCCCTTACACCTTTATCGGCTATCCCATTTGCAGCATCAGGAACATCAACCAATATTTCTTCTTTTGGTCTGCTCTCAAATTCAGAACCTTCATCCATTAAATCCCTGTCTTGGTCAAGTGTGATAGGTTCTTCTACTTTGGGGGTTAGTTTGGCTATTTTTTTATCGTAATCTTCGTTTTTCTCTTTTTGTGCTTGTTCAAGTTTTTCTATTTTTATTCTATCTTCGGGTCGCCTTCCGTCAAGTTCACCCCTTTTTTCATCATATTCTTTTTGGTCAAGTTCTTTTGCCTTGGTAAGTCTTTCTAATTCGGTATCGTTCTTATCCTGTTCATCAATCTTCTTTTGTTCAGAAGTAGTTACCACTTCATCGGCATCTTTGCCTTCTAAAATTCCCTGATTGATTTCTTCCAATTCTTTTACTCTCTCCGTATGCTGTCTATTTAATGTTGCATCGGGAGATGATGGCTTGCTTTCGTTTAATACTTTACTTTTTAAAGCGTTAAATAGGTAGTCTTTTTTTTGTTTTTCACTCAAACCCCTTGTATCTAAATCTTTTTTTACCCCAGCAACATAGTCGAGGTTGCCCAACATATCCTTTGTTTCCACTACGTTTTTAGAAATAGCCGCTGCTTCTATTGCATCTCTATATCGGTTGGGGTATGTTGCTGCTTCATAAACAGATTCTTTGGCAATGTTGTTCTTCGCTTTTGATTGCCCATAAGCTGCCATACCATTAACAAGTATATTGCTAAGGAACATTGATTTGAACGTATCCGCTTCTTCCCCTTCAGGATGGAAATCTTGGAATGTTTGGTCGTCCATCCCCATCACTTTATCTAAAACTTTGTTCAGGATGGAGATACCTGTCATTTCCGCAGATACTTTAATATTTTTTTGTAGCCCATCTCCCGCAATTTCGATTGCTTTCTTCCCCCATGTATTTAATTCTGCTCTTGCCGCATCTCTTGTTATTTTCCCCGAAGCAAGGTTTTCTACACCTTTTGACACCCCAGGTTGCACCTTAGTTAAGGCTTGCTCAACTTTTGCGGCAGGGAATAGGCTTTTGCCCATTGCCATATAAAGCCCTGTATTAAATAATGCTGAAGTCCATTGCTTAACGGGGCTATTGGGATACTTCATTTTTGCCTGCTCTAAATTATCCCCCAAAAACCCCACACCCAACGAAATCATGCTTGCTGTATTAGCCCCCATACCGGCTGCACCTAATACATTTCCTGTTGCAGCAATAGAGGCCACAAAACCTATGGCGTGTCCGCTATCGCTTAAAAACTTAACAAGCCCTTTAGGGTCTGCGCTTACATGATTAGCTTCTTTCTCCCACCCCTCTTTTATAGTTTTAGAGGTAGACGTAAATGGCTCAGTAAAACTATTTATAATCCCTTTCCCAAATCCTTTTGATGATTCTGCAATACCACTAAACAAAGATGGTGCATCCAATTTATTCAATATAGATTCTTTGTTATCTCTATAAAGCTGTAATTTTTTAGGGTCATTAGCAAACAATGATTCTGCTGTGAAGTCCCCTGTTTTTTTTGCCGCCCCTTCAAAATTAAAAATAGGGTCAATTTTATTATACCCCTTATCCTGCATATCCCTGCTTATCTCATTTGCTAATTGGGTAACCCCATAGTCTTTATTATCATAAATGAGATTATTTTGGACTTCCTGTATGGCCGGTATTAATGATGGGTTTTCGTTTTTTAAATAGTCGTATAGGTCGGGGTTTTGCAATACATGATTCATTATTTGCCCTACCTTAGCATTGTTATCGCCCATGCTTAATTTTATGTCTGGCTTATTTAAGTCTACGCCTGTTTCTTCTAACTGCTTTTTAAATGTTTCATTTTGGTTGGCATAGGCTTTTATAGCCGCATCATAGATTTGGTCTTTTGCAAGATAACTTGTTGGATTAATCCCGCTATTTCTAAATGGGGAAGCTGTCTTTTCATATTGCGCTACTCTGTTTTGTAATAGTCTTTTTGTTTCGTTATCATCCCCACCTTTCCCCCACTCTGAATTGAGTAATAAATTTTTGGCGTGAAATCCACTTTCCGCAATGCTTTGCTGCATTATCTGGTTAGCCCGATTATTTACAAGAATATCTTTTGTTGTAGGGATTGCGTTTTGAGATAATGTTTTTTTGGTTACGTTTTTGATAGGGTCTTTCCATTGGTCGCTATTATCATACATTGTTTCATTAATCCTATCTTTGGCTTCCATATCTATTTTTTGGGGAGAGTACATGGACTTCCCGCTAACCTGCACCATCGGATTTGATTGGCTAACCGCTGTCGCTATATCAGTTTTTTTAGATTGTACTTCTTCCGGTGTTTTAAGACCGGACATATAATCAACAAGTCTTTGCTTTTCCGATACGGGATTATCTTCTACGCTTAATGAACCACCTGATAACAATGGGGCTTTGGAGGTTGGATAAGATACTTTTGCACCAATCGAAGACAACCCGCCACCCTCTTTTTTTTTTAGTGCGGAGTCATATTTCAACTTAAAGTCATTCGCATAAGACACAACATCTTCTTGGCTTGCCCCTTGTTCAAGCATACCTCTGATATTCTTGTCTAATTGTGCTTTTTGTTGTGGTGTTAATTCAGGCATTTACTTAAATATTGGGTTTCCGTTTGCGTCTAATCCTTGATACTTTGGTGTCTTTCCTGAAGGCTTTGACGGTTGTGGATTATTTTGTGACTGTCCAGACCTTCCTAAACTTTGCCTTCCCCTTCTTAGCTCATTCAAACTAACTTTATCTAATTCTTTTTGCGCTATTACTATTGCCGAAATAGTTTGCCCATTCGCTCCCTCCCAATCACCACTCTCTTTAACTATGTAATATGGCTGATCCCCATTCTTCCCTGGTATGGGTGATACCCCAATCATCTCTTTGTGCGCTTTATCTACTTGGTTGGCTGGCACAACATTTACTTGTTTTTCTTCATACTTAGGGAACATTCTATTCCCGCCTACTTTTTCTTTGACTGTTTTGGTAACTATATTACCGCTATATTTACCCAATATATCATAGTTCCCAAAATCAGCACCCGTATCTGCAACAGACGTTTTTCTTCCTCTTATCAAGGAATCATTTAAGTATATTTTATTTATAGAGGCTTGTTGTTTTGCATCCCAATCCGATGCTGGCTTTTCCCCTTTTTCAGTTAATGCCTGTGCCTGTAAAATAGCATCTGCGGCAGCAACTTCTTCTGGGCTATCAATGTAGTTTGGCATTTTATTCCCATTAGGAAGTTTTATTTCTTTGCCATAAACAGATTGGTACGCCTCGTTTAATACTTTATATTCATCGTCTTTTAGATGCTCATATCTTTGTTGATAATAGTTGCCGTACTCATTATTATCCTTAACGCTGCGTGCTGCATTTATAGACACTTGCTTTATTTGTTCTGGGGTAAATTCTTTTGTTGTTGCTACAATAGCCCTCCCAGTGATAGGGTCACGCCTTAACACCTCACCAACCTTTTCCCCTTTTGTCATACCCTTACTCCACCCTTCAAAGCCTTTTGCCATATCAAATTGCGGGTCAAATAAATTGCTTGTATAGTCAATTCTTTTTCGTTCTGGGTTACGAACATACTCACCTTTTTCATTCTTTACATATAGGGGTAGGTCGTGGCTTTGCACTGCGCCAAAAACATTTGAACTAAGTTTGCTTCTCTTAGCCGGGTCAATTAACATTTCTACAAATGGCTTTTTTTCTTCTTCAGCCGACTTGCTTTCATTTGTCAAATTCAATAAATTTTGGTACTGCGAATCAAACGCAATTTTAGTTGGCAAGTCATTTTTTAAAATTTTGTCTTTATTTTCTATGCCGTATTGAACCCACTTTTTGTACATATCTTCAAAGGCTGGCATATCGGCAATTCTTTTCCCTGCTGAATTTATTTTAGTATTCAGCCCCCTAATATATTCGTCAAAGGTGTCATTCTTAGCCTGCTCTTGTGCCTGCCTTTTGGCTTGTAATTGAGCAGCCATATTAACGACAGGCTGTGTACTGATTACTGCGCTGCCGCCCGAATAAAGTCTTGGATCATTAATAACTGCCATTGATTAGCGTTTTAGGGAGTTTTAGGTAGGTTGGGGGTTTTAAGCATCCCTAATTGAGCCAATGTGTTTAATCCCCCAAAGGAATTTGTTATTCCAGAATTAGCGGTTTGATTTGCCGCCCCTGCTTTCATTGAAAGCAAATTATATTTTCTTTCGTATGGCAACTGTTGATTATACTGGAATGCCTTATCATCTTCCCCTACTTTTAGTTGGGTGGCGCTCCCTAATTGACCAAATCTTTGATTTTTTTGCTGCTCACCGGCCACTTCAGCATTTAGTGAGGCATCGTTTTGCGCCCTAAGAATTGAAGATATACCGGATTGCCCACTCCTTCTATCTTGCAATGCAGAAATGCCTGTAGCAACGCCCCGACCAATGTTATTCATTTGTCGCTTATACAATGCGCTATCTGTGGGGCTAACATTGTACCTGCTTAACGCTTGGTTGTAGTAGTCCAATATCCCTTTATTTTGAGAATATTCTGGTGACTTTAAATTTTCTAATTGTTTTTGATATTTTCTTGCCTTAAACCCGCCGATTAAAGACTGCAAAGCCCCTAACCCAAATTGGGTGGCTCCTGCCGCTATTGATAGCGGGTCTAATTGTAAATTGGGCAAAAAATTAGTTTTCATTCGGGTTGTTTTTATTACTGACGAAGGTTAACGGGGCTATCAATATAGCGAACAATTACCTCTGTCAAAGTTATTGAATTTGATGCGTTTATTTTTTCAAACTTTACTACCATATAGCCCCCTTTCATAAACTGTCCATTTATCTTACCGCCGGGGCTATGAATATCTCTTTTTATAGCACTTGTTGGCATACTCTCCAAAATAGATAATTCTGCTGGCACAATGTTGGTTTCCTGGCGTTGGCTTGCATAGGTTTTTACGTCTGTATATATAATTGGGATTCCCCACTTGTCACTTGCTACCTCTGCTATGCTTTGCCATGATTTTTTTTGCCCTACATTGGGGTTGAAAACAAATGTTATGCTTGCGCTGTATTGTGTGCCAAAGAAATTACAGTAAGGGGCTAATTCGCTTGTCTTCCATATTTGGCCGTCCTTCCATTGGTAAACTATGTCGTCTGCGGATGTTGCCCATTCCGGGCTTGCATCGTAATCATCACAACAAAAAGCATTTCTTGTTTCATTAAAAGAATAGTTTTTATCTGTTACTGCCCCATTAGTACCCGCCCCCCCCTGAAGAATGGTGTGTGCCTGATTTTCAAAACTATCCCAATATTTCATTACTTTGGCTATACTCCCGTTTGCCCTTACGATTTCTTGATTATAAGGCGTGACATATTGTGGCAATGTGTACTGCCCCTTATACAATAGTCCTAAATCGGTAAGCCCATCACCTGAAAGCCTAACCTCCCTTCCTGTAATTACATCAACAAAATAATCGGCTATTGCGCTGCTGCAAAGATTAGTCGCATACCCCGAAAGGCCATAAGTACCCTGATAGTAGCTTATGTTATTAGTAGTAATAATGTCGCTTGTTGTTACTAATTGTGAATTGCCATCGTTATTTTGGATAAACCTTGCATATACACCAAACTGACCAACCCCTCTATCTTGAAATACTCGTAATATTCTGTCCCTTGTTTTTAGCCTTCTAATATCACCTTTCGCCCGATCAATAGTATCAAAGTCGGTATCATAGAATCTGTTGAGATTATTAATATTGGTATCTTGCTGGTATGCTTGCCCCCATCTTAATTGGACGGGGTTGTAAATCCTTGCGGCATTTTCATCTAATACCCAACCACGGCCATTTGAATTAACTGAGCTTTCAAAGTATTCGCTATATCTTGCTGAAGTAAAAAAACTACTAAGTGTTGTTGCTGAATTTGCAAGGGGGTAATAATTTCTTGTATTTATATACATATCGCCATCTAACCATTGGAAAGATGCAGGCTGCGTTGCTGTCTGATTAAATATATCCCCATCGTGGTATTTAATACCCCCTATTTCTGTAAACCCATATTGCTGCCCCCACTCAAAAAATACTTGCTTATCATCATTTTTTCTTGCATACGGGGTGTATATTTTTATAAGAGAAAAACCATTAGGGCCGGGCGTAGGGAATGATGCAGGCCGTTTTATTTTTAAAAAAGTGCCAACACTTGCCGGGACTGTCATTGTCCTTTCTACTGTACCCAATATTTCAAAATCTGGCTGTGGGTCGTAGGCGTTGTAGCTTACACTCCCAGTCCCCCCCGTATTAATAGCGACAATCTTAACGTGGTCGCCTTTTGAAAATTCATAGCTTGGGATGAACCCAGTATCTTTTTGATTTTGGTATGTCAGATTTTGTATGCAATAATAATAGAAATCTGCATCTGCCTGCCAATCGCAAGTTACCATATACAATGGTGGGGGTGTTAGCGAAGCCCTGAGCCATTGAAAGGAAGTAGCGTTTTGTGGTGGCAAATGGTTTATTAATGCAGTTATAATTGGGTATGCCGAATTGCCGGTATAGGCATCATAATCGGGTGTTGTGACTGCGAAATCTGTAGTATCTAAAGATGATTTTGTGTAGGAAATAATATCAATAGGTTTCCCCCTATCGTCAAAGTAAATCAATGCAAATCTTTGCCCACTACTCCAATCCCAACAAGCAGTGCTATTGCCAAAAGATACGGTAACGCCTGTTGACGTTGTCGTAAAGGCTGTGATTGTGCCTGCACCTGTCGTTGTTTGGATGCTGAATATACCTGCTCCCAATAAGGTAGTAGAAATATTAGCCCCATTTAAAAGTGCTGCAAGTGCAATGGCAACGTCCTGTGTCGTATCTCCGGGTATTGCAACATAGGTTACATTTTTAGGGGAAGCATCACCCCCCGCACCGGAACTATAATCAAATTGAATTTGGTATGTAGCACCCGGCTGTACATTTGTGATAAAGACCATTACGCTATAAAGACTTGTATAGGTATATGCCATGCCTCCGGTTGCTAACCCGGCCCCGATTACAACATCAATATCTTCTCTTGGTATTTTATCATACCCCTCAGTTAGCCCTGCATAAATTATAACATTACCATTTAGCAGTTCAAGCGTATTGGCAATATCTGGCAGCATATCGTAATAGTCGTCAACGTATCTTGGGTCAAGCGTTGGGTATGTCCCGTCATTATAAAAATTATAAAAATAGGCAGACCCCGGCGTGATATTATTTTGCGCCATATCTAATTCTTCGATAAGAAACATATCCCCCCACACATTGCCCAATGACTGTTGTCCTACAATTCCCAACTTTGTAGCATCATCGCCACCTGCTATTGTTGGTATTGTTATGTAATTATTTTTAGTAGGATCATTTTGTATGGCCGGGTTAAATCCATCAACCGGAAGTGGGACACTTGATATTGGGGAAAGTGTTGATTTTTCCAAATTGGCATACCCCCAATAATAACAAAAGCGAAATAATTTTCCTGATAGCCTATTTACATTTACTGTCGCATCATTTTGATACCCCCCTAACCCCCCTGCGAATGGGGGAACTAATGGGGCGTTCTTAGCGGCATTAATCATATCCTCTGTAAAAGGGGATAGTGCTGATACTGTATCTATATTAATGTATCTTGGCCTGTTATCGTCAATAGAATTGCCATCTGTCCAATAAAGTAAATCACCATCACTTTCGGGTCTATAAACAATAGCCATTGAGTGTACGGGGTAATCCCTGCTTAATCTTAAAATATCTGTTGCACTATTTACCCCGCATCTAAATATTTCCGTAACCACTCCCGTTTCTATTGAAAGCTGGTAAAGCCCATGATTTGTATTGCTATTCCAGTTAAACCAAAATATTCTTCTTTTGACGGAGTCGTAAAAACTACCAATACATTCGTTTGTACCTGATGGGAGGTTTGAGTTACTTATAAGATAATTCCCCTTTATGTTTTCCGCAGTCAACCCATTTGGCCCACCGTATAGGCGAATGTTTTTAGCGGCTATATGTTGGGTAGGCAGTATATCCGATTCTTTGTCGTCTAAATTAAGAATACCAGAAAATCTTTTTATATCTACGCTCATGATTAAGGGGCCGCATATTCACGGCAAATTAATTTTGCTTCAGGAATTAATGTGTAGCTTGTATTATCGGTTGGATAAGCAAGCCTGCATATTACATCGCTATCTTTAAAAAGAACATTATCACCGGGTGCTGCCCATTCAATCCCATATTGAGAAACCGCATCCACGCCACCCCAAAGATAGCCTGGCGGTTGCACGATACCACTTACCCCGGTGTCGCTACCTATCCCATAAATGGATACAATATTATAAGGCAAATAGATTGGTAGCACTATTAAAATTATTTATTATGATTTTACGGCCATTCTTGTCATTTCCTGTGAACTTTGATACATTTCAGATATTCTAATCGGCTTCCATTTCGCTATTGCCAATCTTCTATCATTGTAATAATCTTTTCTTCTCCCATATACATTGTTATTATGAACATGGGTTTTTGCCGGAATAGAAATAATATCCTTCCATCTTAACCAGCTAACAATGGCTTCTCTGAATTGAATGGGAACATAATAGTCTTGCCCTTCCAACGGGCTTGCCACATACTCTAACATTAAATATTCGTATTGGTATTTTTCATTTAATAAAATAACGCCATTGGCATTATCAATTTTAAAACTACCGACAAATGGCGAACCAGAAGGGACACCATATATATTAGTATAGGCATACCCATTCCAATAATTCCACCATGTATTTAGACCCCACTCCCCAATCATTTCATTGTCTTGGGTTTTTTCTAACCTGTCTGGTGAGAGGTCGGCATAGGTGGTTAGTTTTTCATTGTAGTACAACGGGATTATTTCTCCCCGGCCATTTAATACCCCAACCTTAGTCCAGTTTAAATAGTTGGCTGGTAACGGGACTGTCAAGTTTGAATTAATAGGTATCTTTACCGATTGTATTTTATAAAAAAAATCAAGACCCAAATCTTCCATCCCGCGAAAAGCAATGTGGAATAATTTGAAATATTTTTGTTGCGACAATTCAGCCTCATTCATATAGTCTTGAATTATCGAATCTAATGTAACGTATGACTGGTGTTGTGCGCTCATTGTATGGCTATTATTGCTGACTGATCCATTATAAAATGCAATTCCCCTTCTATTAAAACTTCTTGCCCCCAATCCTTAACCCTATACCCTGTCTGACCCGCCTTTAATTGCATTGGCTTTTGGGGCACTCCCGTCCCTACTGCAACAATGCAAACCCTATTGCTTGGCAATTTTGCATTTTCGGGTACAAATATTCCACCCGTTGACATTTCATGACAAGGATATGGTTTTACAAGTACATTATTTCTTACAGGTGTCATTTTTTATAATTTTAAGCATCTCTATTTACATCTCTTCCGTCTATTGCGTTATCAACAGGTACAGAGAGTGCAAACATTAATTGTTGCTTTAAATATTCTACAATTATCGGGAAATAATCATTTGGAACATTAATAGTACTTTGCAAGTCGTTGCTATTGCCGCCACTAACCATTGTAATCGTAGCTGTATAGTCAGAAAGCATTAATGTACTTAACGCATACATATACTCCCCTTGTGAATATGCCAAAACTTTATTGGGAATAGTTCTCATGCCTCTTGAAAATGATCGCTGGTTTTCGCTCATCAATACTGCTGGGTAAGATATTTCGTTAGTTGCGGAATCTTTAAATTCAAGCGTTGATACCCCCTCGCTTGTCCCCACTCCTAATGGAAGTTGAGGGAGCGTTACTTTCCATAAGAAATTTTCATCTTTTGTTACAGCAAGCCCTTTAAACTTTGTATAAAAAGAATTGTTTATATAGCTTATGCCATCAATAGAAATATTGTCTTTATTATTCTGCTTTGCGGCAACGGCTATGGCTATGTCAAGCCATTTATTTACAAGCCCAACTGTAATAGTAGCATCTGCGGATGGTTGCCCCCCGTAAATCTGCCTTCTTACCATTTCTATATATGTAAGCCTATTCATTATTGTCCGTTATTTTTAATTTCCCCTGCGTATTGCATAACTGTTGAAAATTGCAAATTCACCCCTGCCAACATCAATGCCCTTACTATAATTTGAAGGCAGTCGCTTTCTGACCATACTGGGTTTTGGCTGGTAGTCGGATCCCATACAGGAATACCATTACTATCTTCAACATACCCCCATACAATACTTGGTGGATTTCTCACATAACTCATCTTTGCCTGGTTCTCCCCGTAAGGTCTTTCTGGATAAAAATGAAAACCTTCGTTTTGAATAAGGTAAACTGGATTTTGAACTACCGGATCAATTTGAGAATGAATGTAAGTATCAAGCCTGTCTTGCTGAATAAATTTAATATTATAAGTCCCATAAACACTCCACATAGCATCTACATACTCATAGTCGGAAGGTCTTTGCGCAATCCCCGTAGTGCCGTTTATTGATAACACGATACCATAAATTAGGGGAGCAATAGAATCTCTAATCCTTGCATTTTGCCCAAATTCTACTACTGCTATTGGACGTTGGATTTGATACTTCTGATACTCCCCTAATAAATAATCTAAGTAAGAACGCTGAGCGGTGTTGATGCAGACGTAAAAGTCATTAGGTGAGGCATATCCGCTTTGCAGGTTCTTGTCTAATGCGTACAAGAACAAGTTATATAGTTGGTTAACGTCCAATTCCCACCTCCTTATATTTTAGAATAAATCCTTTACAAGATTGTATATCCCCCTTTAAATGTTTTTGAACCAATGGGTTTGAACATCCTATAAATTTTGCTGCACTCCGCAATGACTCATGTTCGGCAATAAGATTATTCAACTTATCAAAAAAAGAAAGGGTATACCTCCGAAAAGAGGCATACCCATATTTTTTAACCGCATTATGGAATACATAATTCCTACCTGAAACCGCATCTGAATCATGACATACTCCACATCCTATATACCCATCATTTATATCTTCTGTCTTGTGTACTCCAATATATCTTTTCCCATTAATTTGATTAATGGCCTGATAGGTAAATATGAACGACGTTTCTGCCATACTGCTAAGTTACTATTTGTTCTAACTGTTCTTTAAATGTTTTCCCTTCCTCGCTATTTGTCATTGCCAGTTCGGTTAGATATTCATAGGCTTTCCTATTGGAAGGTATTCTTGCTATGAAGCCTTTGCCCCCTGCCCATAATGCCGTACCCGCCTGTGCTGTCAAATCAATTTTCGCATCCAATATACCCCTGCGAACCATCCATGACACTTCAACTTCTTTTGAGTCAATATACTTTTCAACTAACTCTGGCTGCGTATCTGCCTTTACCATCAACTCTGACCTTACGCCATCCATTCCTTTTGGCATCCCTAATTCATCAACAAAGGGAACGCCTATAAATGCTGCAATCTTTTTCATTTTATCTTCCGGCATTGTACTCAATTTTGTAATGAGATTAATCCGGTTCATTTGCTTTTCAAGCCTGAATTTCTGTTCTTCCTGTGCATCGTATTCGTAATAATCGTATTTGCCGGAACCCCTTCTATTTTTCCCTACATTATGAATATTTGCTCTTGCGTATTCAAGTTGCCTGTCATCATCTACGGGTATTCTGCAAATCCCATCTTCAAAAAATAAACTTAACCTGTTTTTTGAAGCATACGAATTTGGCTTATCTGCATCTTTCAACAAGTCCGTCAATTCGCTTTGCCAAATACTATCAGCACCTCTTAATAGCCAAATGCGTTCCCTTTTTTTTGTTTTTGGGTTCATAACCCCATCACATATCCCATCAATCCTCAATCTTCTTTGCTTTTTTTTCACCAATCTGAAAATAATATTTCCTTGTTTTGGTGGGGCAGTATCTATAATAGAAGACTCATAGTTACTACCTAAATCAACTCTTTCATTTAATGTTGTGCTTTGAGAACTCATGGAGTCTTGCACATTTTTTAATGTTGCCATTTTTTATTTTTTTTAAATATTTAAAATCGTTTAAGGCTTTTTATTTTAGCCCCTTCTATATGAAGGCGTGTTGATATAAAAGGCAGCCCATATTTCAGGGCTGCTCTTTATTTTAAATTAAGCTGACACAATCACAAATTGATTTGGAGCACATACGCGTAACCCCGTGTACTTAATCATACTCACATGGTCACGAACTGTTCCATCAGAAGGGTTCATAGAACCGCCACCCCACTGCCAAACACGAATACCATTACCTGTCGTTCCACCACCCTGCGGCTGCTGAACCATAACAGTAATGTTTTTCATTGGAGTATAGGTTTTTGCATCTGGTACAGAACCTTGTGGTGCAATAACGCCATAGCTACGGAAGTAGTCAACATTAGGTGTTTTACCTGTTTGAACTTCTGTATTCCACGGAGAATATTTTTTCACTTTAAGCATATACCCATCAATTAAGATTTGTTGAGTACCGTAAGCCACTGCTGCTTCTTGTGAATTTGAACCTGTTCCCCAAACGTATGCTCCTGCTGGATATTCTTTAAAGATACCATCGCTGAAATCTTGACGCTGGAAAATATCTTGCAGCCATGTATTATCTTTTGCACAACCGTTTACGTCCATGATACGGGTAATTTCATGCAATTTGGAAATATCCAAAGTGCCGGGAGTATAGTTTACGGTTTCACCGTTGTCGGTAATTTGAGGAATGAATCCTGTTGTACCAACTGAAGTTGTTGAAAGCAATCCCGTGTTATCTACTGCATCACCACGCATTAATTTAGATTCAATGCTGTTTACAAAACGAACATCGGTTTTAACTAATGACTTATAGGTAAACAAAGAAGTACCTGCTTGTCCACCGCCTGCTGGGACTGAACCTGTGATACCATTGGTATAGTACACATCGGTCATTTCAGCAAGGTCAGTGGCAGCATAATCTTCCCTGATTTCGGTAATGTTGTTATTATACTGTTGGTCAAGATGAACCTGTGGTTCAAAGTTGCTTGAAGCCTCACCAACGTCAACCAAACCACCAAAAATCAGGACTTCACCTGCAAGCAAACTTGTTGAATTTGCAGATACAAAAGCCTGCCCTGATTGTTTAGGGCGAATTGTTGCTTGGTCAACTGAAGGTACTGTCAAAATCTGACCTTCAATATTTGAGGACGCAATACGAACAGTTTCACCTACCCTAAGTGCGCTGTATGCACCTGAGCTATAAAGGTCGCTTGCCGGAATATTTACTGTTACTGTCGCACCTGCGGCTGGATTGGTTACCTGCGCTAAGTTTGTTGCGGCGAACTGATTTTTACCACGGCTTTCAAACCAAAAAAAGTTCCGGTTTTTTACTATCTCTTGCCCGTCAAAAGCACCAAGCCATTGAAAGAAATAGTCGTACATTTCCGGGCCATATTTTTCAATGTACTTATTGTAATACTGGGGAGTCAACAGTTGTAAGCCGCTGATAATCGCCTGCGTTGCACCGCCGGTCACTTTAATAATGCCGGGCTGCAATATATTTGAGGTTGGAATACCTGCCATTTTATTTAAAATTTAGATTGTTATTTTTATTTTGTTACCTGATCCCCGCAAAGAACTGATCTCTTACTGTATCTAATTCTGTTTTTTCATCTTTACCAAAGGTTTCTGCATTTGAGGTTGATGATCCATTAATGTCAATGTTCTTCTTCCCTTTTACATAAGCCTCTAATACTTTAGATGATGAATCGCTTGCAAACTTTTGAAATGCTTTTTCATAGTTGTTCAGAACGGATAAATCTTTTATCATTTGTTCTGACTTTAATGTACCATTATCATTAACCCAACGGTCAGCGAATAATGTATTTACATCGTAATTGTTTTTTGCCAACTCCTTTAGCTGGTTTGCCAACGAAACTTTTTCTTCATTTGTGACCCCGTATGTTACAGGTAAATCAACGCCTTCGTGTTTTACCGCAACCGAGAACCCATTGAAGTTTTTTATAGAATTATCAACAGATTGAATATAGTCGCTTTCGTATTTTTGGGCCGCTTCAAGTTCTTCTTGTGTCGGCGGCTTCTGTACTTTACGGCTATCCAATTCCGGGAGGACTAAATTTGCTTTTTGTTTTTCAAGTTCGGGCTGTAATATCTTTGCTTCAATCACCCGGTTTGTTTCAATATCATTTACCAACTCTTGCCATTCTGCCTTACGCTGGTCAAATTCTTCATCTAATTCATTCTCTCTTATAGTTGGCTCTTTAGGTGTGCCATATTCTTTGTTATACTTGTACCCTATTTCCGTATCTGATAATCCGGCATACTTCATTTTCATGCCCAGCTTTATAATTTCTGCTGCATTATCTTTATTTATCTCTGCTGATAGATAGTTGTCAATTTTTTCTTGTGTTTCAAGAAAGTTTTTTACCTCTTTAGATTTGCCTTCTTTTAGCAATTCGTAAATTTTCTTACTTTGGTCATCGGCAAATTTTATTTCTTGTGGCGTGGCCTCTTTTAATTTTTTTATTTCTGCTTTTGCAGTTTCTTCATTCTCCCACCCAAAGTCATTAATCCACGTTGTAGTTGCGGCAGGGGCTTCTACGGCAGGGGTTGCCCCTGGGATTGCTTCTGATGTCGTTGCCTGCACTACAGGGGCAGCCGTTTCGGTTTTTTCTACTTCGGTTTTTTTAGGGGGCTCAATACCGAAAATCCCACTCACTAATGAATCGGTATTTATAGTGTACTCTCTTCTCCCTTCCGGTACTTGCCCTTGTACTTCTTCAGTTGTTATTGTTGCTGTGTCTGCCATGATTTTAAATTTTAGATTATTAAAAGGGTTGTTTCAGGCTATACGTTGCCATTACCCTATTTTAGTATTTGTTATTAATATGCGGTATATATTTGTTGGCGTACCTGCTGGACTGCCTTGTATTCTTACAAATTGCTGGTTAGCCGCATTGACGGTATATAAGCCTGCCCCTGTGATTGACGTTACTGCATTCCCCGTAGCAAGATTGGTTGCTTGAATAGTGGTATAGTTAATTGCTAAGGCGGCGTTGCCTTGTGTGTTTTCATTATTCGCCCCACTATCAAGAGTGCCATATATATAGGCTGTGCCTAACATGGGGGCAACTACCTGTACAGTCATTTTATCCCACCCTGATACATCTCTATTGATTTGATAAACCGAATTAAAGGTGGTAGTTAAATCGTCTGTGATAGATTTAGATAATCCCATTGTCTTTATTTTTTATGCAACCATTTCGGATTGCGGATTTACATTTTGTTGTTGTTCCATTTGCTGATTAGGCTGCTCTTGCCCCATCATTTGTTGCTCCTGCCCTTCTATTGGTTGTTCCATTTCGGGTTGCGCTTTCGGGTTCATAGCCTCCATAATTTCTGCTTTTGCATCTTCATTTTGCGTTACTAATGGCAGCATTATATTTTCAACTACAGAGTTCACCAATGGCTTATACTCTGGTGGGATTGGGATGCCTTTAGAGAGCAAACTCGTTACCATTGCTACAACGGCATTTTTGTTCGCTCCCTCTGTTTCCATCTTCTTTAAATTGAGGTCAATTTCCCCTTTGTTATCTTCGGTTTTTCGTTTTTCTTCTTCGGCAGTTTTTGCAGATTCAATCTGCGCTTTAAAGGTTGCGTCTTGATTTTGCTTGGCCGTTTGCTGCTGGTATTGAATCATTTTCTTTTGCCCACGATTAAAGAACGCCCACGCCATCTTTACATCCTCTTTGGCTATCTGCATTAATTGGAATGGGTTGACAAATAAAATTAAATCTTGGTTAGATTGAATAGCAATATTCATCATAGCCTCGAACTTGTCAACTTCAAATTGTGTAGGTAAGAATTTAATATCTGTGCTGAACTGCCTTAACCCAATAGCATCAGGATTAACTATTTTCCTATACGCATTACTGCCATAGATAACAGAATCCTTTAATAAGCATGATACTTTTCTTGCTGTAATCTTCATGCACTCTGAGTATGCCCTATAAATGTAATCAGTAGCTTCATCTGAAGCATTTTGGGATGCCTCTACATTGCTTCCTGTAACTCTTGGCTGTACTGCCGCTGTGATTAAATTGGGGTCTTCCCCTAATTCATCTTTTAATATTTGATAGTGAAACTGGTAATCTCTTATAAGGCCATCCATTTGCCCTAAAAATCCTGTATTTTGAAGTTCTACGATAGGAATAGGGATAGGATTTCCTTCTGCATCCCGCCCTTTGTAATAAATATCTCCCGTTTGGTCGTATAATTTTTTATAGTCAATGTCGTTGTTTTGTTGGCCCAACCCATAATCAATAGATTGCAGCGCATCTTCATTGATTGCTGCCCCTGTTGGCCTCATACGTGCCACCACCTGCTGCATTTTCAATAACGCAAGTATCATCCCATCAACTGCCGCTTCTATCTTTTCAGGGATTGCCAGGTTTCTCATGGCATAGTTTTGCGGCATAACAAATGAATATGAAAACTCTGCGTTGCCCACTTCTTTAGGGTCTTGTGGGCGGATCATATTTTTCTTTAACCCCCATTCTAAAAGTCGGTCGCAGTCGGGGATATAAACCCCTCGATAAATATTCCAGTTAGTGTCAGGAATAAGTTCTTGATTGTCGCCTTTTGGCTTTACCTTACCACTTCTTGTTTTGGGAAGCCCTTTTTCAAGGTATGTGCTGCCGGAAAGATTGGTAGTTGTTTTGGTAATCACCTCGTTGTCTACCGTTTTCAATTCAAACTCAATGGTGCGGATATTCCATTCATCGTAGGGGCGCATTGTTGTTGCAACCCATACGTCTGACCATTGAAGGTTTGTCCAATATTGGAAGTCTTTGCATTTTTGAGCAATAGCCCACAAGTCTTCTTCAGAGAGAGCATAGGGATTATCGGGGTTAAATTCTTTACCCCACCGCCTTCTTATTTCGCTAATTTTTCTTGACGGCAAGTAGCCCCGCCATGTAGTATCTCTAAAATCTGGATAATCGGAATAGGAGTAAACGCAATTCTCTGGCTTTAGCCATTCTACGTGAATAACTCCCTCGCTATCCATATATGTATAAGTGCCAACAAAAAGTGTTTCGGCAGCATCATGCAGCATTTTTTCCTTCAGCACGTCAAACCACCCATTTGAACCCAGAACATCATTGCACCCAGATTCGTATAATATTTCTTCAGGCAGGCGTTGTATTTGCGGTTGCCACAATAATAGTTCTTCCTGGCCCACAGGAAGTTCTTGATTTTTAGGTAACAGTTGAACTCCTGATTCTTTTTCTAATTGTTCAAGTTTCTCCCTATTGTGCAGTAAAAATTCAATTTGATCGTATGCCTCTTGTTTTTCATTGACGGATAATGTGTCAATAGCTGATACCTGTATCTTCTCCCCTCTTTTCATCCACCGCCCAACAAGCCCTGACGTTATACGGTTTACTATCTGTAAGGTGTTCCAGTTTAAGGCTATGTAATTTGTTTTTCCGTTGAATTGAAATCTATCTTGAAACATTGCCTGAACATCAATTCGCCCATTGGCATAGTTACGGTTCTTTAAAAAACGGGCGTTCCGGTTATAGAAATAACCTTGTAAGCCCGAAATAACATAAGAAAAAATTTCACGCGAAATGGAAGTGCCATAGTCTTTTGACGACTTTTCTTTAACCCCTTCTTTTGTAAGAAGAAATTGCTGCATGGCATCTTTTCCCTGCATAGGGGTTGTAGGGGGTAGTAATGAAGGCATACTGGATTAAAAACGGGTATCTTACAACAAATATAAGATTTTTTCAAAAAAGAACACTATTTATTAAATAATTTCTAATTATTTATAGCCTTCCCTTGTCTATTGAAAACTTGGACTAACGGATTTTTTTTGGGCGGCGGCTTGACTACAACCTCCGTAAGTACTGCATTGGTGATTAAAAATGATACCGTAATATCCGATTTCGTCCGGTCATTCGGGTCAAAGTTTTCGGCATCATCAAACAATGCTTCAAAATCTATATCATCACAATTATTTTCAAAATAAGACACCCCTAAGTCTGCCTGCTTTGTAAGACTGTATGGTGTAGTTGGCACACCTCTGTGCCTTTCTGTTTCTGCTATCTTTGTTGGGTCTATAAGAATTATCGGGTAAAGCCCCAAATAAAGAAGTCGCCCACGCTGTTTAAAGTAAGTGTAGTAGTCATCGCTATTATGCTCGTAATAAGCCATCACGCCAAGCCACTCAGCACAAAGCAAAACTTGGTCGTGGAGAGTATCTTTTTCAGTTGGCCTCCCGTATATATGCCCAAATACTTTTTTCTTTCTGCCATTTTTCGTCCTTGACCCTGCCCAACCGGAAGCCCTTGAACCCCACTTCTGCCCTCCCTGACTATTTGAATACCCGTCAATCCCTATTGCCCCAAATTCTGTGTTAGCGGGCTTTCTTAGCGTTCCTTCTCTTTCAAATTTATTTGCCCCTTCAGAAGATAGTGGGAAATCTGGCGTTACCTTCCAATGAAAATTTCTTTCTTTAGGTGTTATATCTCTCCACTTCACAAGCTGTGTATCTTCATCCCTGTAAAACCAAACGCTTCTTTTTGGAACTGGCGTTTCTTCTAATTCCTTTTTTCGCTTGGCAATATTGAAACTATTAAAAATACAAGAATCTGCATCTATGCTAAAAGCCTCCTCAATCGTTCTTGCCTCTTTCTTGATTAGATTATCTAATGCTCTTGGGTTATGTGAAACTGCTGCTCGGTCAGCTAAAATTTCTTTGACCGTTTTTTCTTCATTCGGCTTACCATAAATATCAATATTCCTTCCCTTGTCGGCAGTCATAAAAAACCTATAAAGCCCACTTGCTGTTCTGCCGTTTTCTCTTTTCTTTAATTGGTCGCTATCATTCCATAAGAGTTTCGCAGCACCTTGCACTCCCTCTCTATCTGTTTCCAGTTTCTCGACTGTGGAGGAAAATAATGCCTTGCCTATTATTCTTCCATCATCATTTAGAAGACAGTATTTAAAAACGTCCCACCTATCGTAAATATTACACTCGATTGTTTTTGCCCACTCATCATGGAAGCCTCTGTGAATTTTTGAACCGTCATAATAAATTGGGTCTGCACTACCCCAATCAATCATTGAACCCAATTCTTCTTTATCAAGACTATCTTCTGCTTTTTTACCCCTTATATTTGTTTGCTGAAATCTTATTTCTGTTTTAGGTGTTATACCTAAACTCATATCATATTCTGGTCTGAAAAATCTTGGTAATTTTTTAAATGGGTTAATTACGGCTTTTGCAAAAACCTTTTTCCCATCCCCACCGCTCTTGCTCTGTATTGCGCCGTTGGTCATTTTGGTTCTGGTAATGTACTCATACAAGAACAACCCCCCTCTAAAAGTTTTACCAAAACGCCGTTTAGTTATTTCCAACATCCCAAAACATTCTGGATCTTCTATGCAGTATTGGAGGAAATAAAAATAATCTAAGTCTGGGAATCTAAATCGAGGGTAACCAACATCAATCTGCCACCACTGCATATACAAATAGTGAGAACCAACCAAATAAACCGGCTCTCCATCATTCATAAACCAATAGCCATTCAGTCGTCTATCCCATTCAGTTTTTTGGTAAGCGTCTAATTTTTCATCATAAAAATCAGGGTCGCCGTCTTTCTTTTTTTTATCGTAAGCATCCCATCTTTTAATAGCGTCTTTATACCATTCTGGCAAAGGCGTTCTTTCCCAAAATTGTTCTTCTTTTTTTTCAGAACGAGAATCAACGCCTATATACTCCAACGCCTTTGTAGCAACATTAAAAACATACCCAACCGGAGGAATCCAGCAATCAAGCCCTTGAATGTTTATTAGTTTGCCGCCTTCTATTTCGTTATACATCTTGTGTTTTATAATCTCCTATTTCTTGCGCTATTTTTTCTGGAGATGTCATTTTTCTTTTCCCTAAAATATCTTTATCCTCGTCACCTGTTATTCCGGCTATATCTGCCAAAGTCTTCACCGCCGTAGCAATAGAAGCGGCATCTTGCCATACGACCTTTAGCCTATCAAATGTTTTATCTTTTGGGTCTGCTATGTCTAAGTTTTTCAAATTAGTAGCGTTCATAAGGTCTGCCATTTCCCATGCCTTTCTGTTTAAACTATAATAAAGTTTGGCTACGCCATCTTCCTCATATTTACGAAGGTCTTGTTCTAATTCTATTGTTGTTTTAGCCATTTTCAATTCAGATTAAAGAATATTAAATCACCATTTATTTCTTCACAATTTGTTTCCATACATTCGACATAGATAAATTCGCCTATAAAAGATAGCCTGCCAAAATTGAAATCAATTATTAAAACCGACTGGTACAAGATCTTTTATTTTTTTTGCATCTTTAGCCTCATACCCAACCAGTAAATCCCCTTGATTGAAACTTTCTGTAAGTTCGTGGTTAATGCACGTTAATTCTTCTCTATCCAATTCTTCTGTATCTGAATGCCTAAAACGGATTAAGCAATCCTCCCTGTCATTTTCCCCTTGAAAAACTATCTGGTAGTCTGCCGCTTTTACTGTATGGCATATAAGCCCCTTTAACTCCCCTGTGGTAACATATATGACATCATTTATTATCGTTGGCTCTATGCCCTGCAATCTGCCCTGGTAGGGCTTAAAAACCCTTAACCCAAACCCAAAATTTTTGATTGGCCGCATTGTCCCGTCAATATCTTTCCATGCGAAACATTCGTCAATGGGGACTGAATAATATTTTATATCGGCAAGCTGCTGTTCGCCCGACAGGTCACCATAATCAAATATCCTATTAGAATCGTGGAGTGCGTTATGAGAAACCAGTATTTCCGCCCCTTCAGGAAGTCCTTCCCCCGAAATAATTACCCCATTTGTAGGCTCTGTTATTCTTCGGTTAAACTCGTTATATTTTCTTTCCCGTCTTATTTTAACCCCATTTTCAAATTGATGCCAGTTTTTTGCATCGGTATTTACCTTGATAATAACCCGATTATGAATAGCCCTCAATTCATCCCGCTTTTCTAAAGTCTTATTATTAATATCTTCAGCAATCGCATTTTTGGCCTGATATACCTTAGCCCTGCTTGCTTCCATTTCTGCTATTGCCTCTGATGAAACCGGATTACCTGATGGGTCTATCAAAAAAAACTTGCTCATACTTAGTCAAATTTAAAAAAAATTATGTAATAATTGAATTTTATCTAATTTTGGGTAGATATTTCATTATTTATTAAACAAATCTGTACCTATGGCATTATCACTTCACGCGCTGGTAAGAGTTTATGGAGAGGTTTTAAGTAACCCGCCATTTGAAAATGCTGCCGGTGTATCTGTACTTACAAGTACAAAACCCTACCCGGTTGCCCCTCTTACTTACGTCCCAACCAACGACCTGAAAATTTGGCCGTTAGCAAATGGCGTTCAAATGGGGCCAAACAATTTCTACGTTTACTCTGTTTTGGAGTTACCTCCAACTGGTTTGAACGTACATGGCGTTAAGTTGGCTACTGACCAAACTGCTACGGCGGTTGCGTCTGGAGCTTCTTAACGAAATCTGTTTGTAAGAACTATTTAAGCCCCTTCATTGGGGCTTTTTTAATGTATCTCTGTAAAGCGTCCTGAAATAATATTCACAGCCCACTTGGTAAAAAAATCCGTAACTATCCTCGCCAATGCCATGAATACAGTTTTGGGCATAACTACAAAGTTCAAGTATTCTTTTTATTTTCATGGCAGAGCAAATATTCCAGTTGAAACTTTGATTCCCTAAAAAAAACCTTGCCTCTTTCAAAGCGTATGCTAATTCTAAAAAATCTTTAACTATTAATCTTGGGATATTTAGGTTCCATCGTGTGCAGAAAAGGTAGTGTTCTCTTTCCGTGCCTGCAAAAATCAAATCAGGGGCATAATTCTGAAGAAAAAAGTAGTCAATCTGCCCATTCCTGTATCTTTCGGTAAAGTTTAAAATAATTTTACCAGATACCTGCTCTTTTATGTGCTGCGGGGCTTGCCCATCTAAAGTAATCCACGGCTTACTTAAATCAAAGGCTAAGTCAGGGAAGGCAAGTGAAACCCAGTTTTGAATAGCCCCGTGAGGAAGGTTTACGTTTGTCTTCCCTCTAATGATACTGAGGTCAATATCTATTTTTTGTCCTTCATATTTTTCAAATGAATGAACATACGGCTGGCTTTCAATTAAAGGTTTTAACATATCCCACATAGGTTGGTTGCAGGTTATGTTTTCCCCTTGTTCATTTACGGTGGGGTGTGTTGCGCCTGGATAGTAGGCAGCGTGTGTTGAAATAGACTGCACCACTACTACCTTTCTATTGGTAAGGGTATGTAGTTTTTTTATTGACCCCATAGCGGCAACCAGATCGCCGGGGTTTACGGTGTGCAATATGCGGGTTGCATACTCCTCTATGGGCTTGATAATATCATTTGAGGCTAATTCGCTTTCTAATCTTGGGGGTAGTTTATGAGTTTTTTGCTCCGGCTTTTTCATTAGATAATTTTTGAAGTTTTGATTCTATTAACCATTTAAAATATTTCTTTTTGGCCGACTGCTTATTAAGAGCCGCTATATAGAGGCAGTTTTCTTTACACACAATATCCCTTACCGCTAATGAAGATGTGCCAATTACTGCCCCCGTTAATAAGCACTTATTATCTACCAGCACTAATTTTTCTTCGTCATATTCGGCCTCCTTTATTTCTCCGGTAGAGCAGTTGATTTCAAAAAAGGTATGCCCATTGTTTCTTTTGGTTGTTCCCAAAAACTTTTTCTCATACTCAACCTGCCTTTGATTAACTATATTAATCTTTTCAGGAGTTAGTACTATTTTTTCGAGTTGTTTCATCTTGATTTTTTATTTCAAATGTCCCATTTTTACAGACCCTTATTTGAGATGTATTATAATGCCTTACGCTGCCGTCATTGCATAAGCATACTGTCCATATATCATTCTCAAAAGCCCCACTACTTTGCACATAAATAACATATCCTTCTCCATGTTCGGTAACTACGGGTAGCGGTATGTCAAATATAGTTATACTCATTTTCTTCTTACTGCCCCAATAAAGTTAGGCGGGTGTGGGAGTTCGGGGTATTGATGCCAACTGTTGTTTCCTTCTTCAAGGTTGTGTTCTTTTACATAGTCGAATATTGGTTGCCAGTCAATTTTTATTTCTTCGTATTTACCTGTTGATAGTAAGTAGTCGTATGCTTCATCTACTTTTGTAAATTGTGACCCCTTATCGTGAAAACAAATTATTCCTCCCGATACTATTAAATCTTCAAGCATCTTCACTTCTGCCATTGGCAATTCGTCAGAATGACTTCCTGCATCGGAAAAAACGTAGGCATACGGCGCATATTTAGGTATTGCCTCTATTGATGTTTCAGCAACCCCCAACACATCTATCTCATTTTTAGCGTTATCAAAAATTAAATTGTATGCTTCTGATTTAATTTTTTCATCCTCGTACATAGGGTCAATCAAATAGTACACTCCCCCTTTAAGAGATTGGGTTGAAGCTAACGCATCTTTACCCCTATGAGAACCCATAGTCATATAGTTACCATTTGGAGCGGTTAAAGATATTTGCATTATTCCTATAGCCTCTGCCGAAGATAATGCCCCGTTAGTTTCCTTAAATACTTTCCAAAATTCAGGTGTTGGTGTTATCATATAAATAAATCGTTTGGGTATCCAAAAGGTTTTGAACAAACCCATTGATTAACTTCTTCAAAAGTTTGGTTGTTCAGCCTTTGTAAAATATATGTTTCGTAATTATGCCATGTGAATAAAATAAACCTTTGAAATTCTACCTTTGGATAAAGCACACAATTCTCTTTCCCGTTATGCAAAATGTGTTCAAGCCAATGGCATAGTCTTGCTCTTGGGTATTTTTCTTTCCAGTAATCGTAATCAAGTTGGCATCTCATTAGTTCGCCAAAATCTAAGGTACTTCTTTTGCAGCAAAAAAATCTTGTACTTACCCAAAAAATCCCTTGAAAGCTATCGTCATGCACAGGTAGTGGCGACCACAAGGAAGGGTAGCTTACAAAGTCGTATTGTTCAAGTAAATTTATATACTCTTGTATTGGTTCGGGTGAACTTGTAAAGGCACTTACATCGCCATCGAAATGAAAAATATATTTTCCCCTTGCACAAAAAAGTGCTTGCAAATAGTTTAAGTCATTGAAGGCTGCAAAATTATCTACATCTTCAAATGATTTATTGTGCTTTCTAATGATTAAAGTATCTGCCAACTCTCTCATGTGGGATATTGTATCATCGCTTACTTCTTCGTGCAAATCTAAAAACACAATAAACTCCGCATCAAATCCCTGAAATAGCTTCTTCTTATTTATTACGTTGTCTATCAAAAAATCTCTTGACACAACCCCATTAAACATTTTTTCATTGGTATTGTTTTCAGGACGGCTATCAACATTTATAACGCAACTTATTAAAGGCATATATCAATAAAGTTTTTTAAATACGGTTATCCCCCCTCCGGCATCTTCGGGGTCTGCTTCGTCAAAGATTAGTTGCCATTGTGATAATTTGTTGTCTTTGATAACAGCCCCTATTACGGGGTCGTTATCATACAGAAGACCAACTCTATTCAACGCCCTTCTCACCCCACCCAAACAGAAATCTGGATCATTCTTATCTCCTACTCCTTGCCATCCGCTTAATGGGTCGAGATGTTTCCCGCTGTCATGGAACGCAAGGTAACCGCCTACTTTTACTTTGGGGGCATAACAAAAGAAATCTGCTACTACTGCGGGGAATGTATGAAGGGCGTCTATGAAGATTAGGTGTTGGCTGTTATCTTTTATCTGATTGTAAACTTCATTACTGTTTCCCTCTATTAATACATCGGGAGTAAATATCATTGGTTCGCCATCTCTAAAATTATCAACGCCTACCCACCATGAAGCAATCCTTTTTGATGTAAAATATTTTGTAAGAGCATTACCCGTCAAACCCGAATACACGCCCACTTCTGTAAACTCAATAGATTTATTGGGGAATTGTTCGCCTATCAAATCGGCAACCCTTTCAAGTACGTTTCCATCTACTTTGGATATTAAGCCGTATTTTATTTCACTCATGATAATATATTTTTAATAACCCCTAAAACATAAATAGCCCTTTGCTCTGCATTAAAGTATTGCTTTATATGGCTAATCCCGTTTAAATAAAGGTCATATAATTTGTCTTTGTTGTTTAAGTATAGTAGCAGTTTTTCTACCTCCTTATCTGTTGGGATCTCGCTAACCTCTAAGCAATTTACTTCATCTGTAAAATCATTTAAGCGAAGCATATTTGATTTATTTCTTAATTGCCCTGCTATGTAATGCAACTGGAATATTCTTTCACTACCAAAACCACCCCCACAACATTCTATAAATAATTTTGCTTGCCTATGCCTGTTCAACCACTCATTATGTGGGATTCTTTCCCCTGATATAAACTCACAGTCTATTGTAAATGTTTTATATTTCAATAGCCCAATTACCAAATTTGCCCTTGTGGGAGAAGTATTCCCTATAAAACAAATATCATACGGCCTCTCAAACAATTCATCTTTAGTCGTTACTTCAAATTCATGATCGGGATATGCTATCAACTCTAATGGGTGTACGAAGTCAGGGTATTGAAGCGTTTTATTCATTTTACGCATGAAGTAAACCATTGTCAATCCCAAAACAACGCACCCATGTAAGAACTTTGCCCAATCCTGATTATTGTATTGCAATAGCCCTGTCCAGTTATCCCGCCCTACCCAAACTTCTTTTGACATTGCCCCATAATCGGTTGCGTCAAAAATCACAACGGGCTTACGCTGCCTTAAAACTTCACTACATAACCCTAAGTCATAACCATGTATTCGGGAGTGCAGGTCAAAAAAAACAACGTCTGCTTCTCCAACTGAATTTACAATACGGTGACCGTTATCTGAAAAAGGTTTTTCAAAAGTATTGTATAGCGAAGGTGTAGTAACTCCTATTGGGGATATGAAAAAAAAGTTCATATTAGATTTAACCGTTTTTCCTATTTTCTTTGCAGTCCTCACATTGACATACCTTTTCAAATTCTGCAACTTTCTTTTCAATAATGTCAGACAACTCCGTTCCCAATTCAACGGGTATTTCATATTCAAGATATGTAGTATCGTGATACCGGACTATACCCGCCTCAAAGTCTTTACGTCTTTGTTCTGCTTCTTCAGGTGTTCCCGTATATCCATAAACGTGAATAACTGGCATTATAATAGATTTAAGTGTTTAAGAATAGGCTCACGAAGCTGAAGGTTGTCTTTTGACCCACCGTTAAAATGCCATATACGGGGATGGCAACTTGTTGTTTTATTCATTATTCTTTCTTTGCCTAACTCGAAATTATCTATTGTTTCGTTATGCAAAGATTGAGATATTGATTGATTATAGTCTAAGGCTATTTTTACTGGCTGTTTTAGAAATATATCTTGCCACATGGTTTGGTCGTTACTGTGATAGTTTTGTCCGTTCTCCATTCTGTAATCATCCACAACATTTGGTAAATCCATAGCTTCAAGACAAGTCAATATTGCTTCTGTTTCTCCAACAATAACACCACTATTTACATACCTATATGGTAACGGGTTATTTAATTCATCAAATTCCTTCCGATATGTATCGGGGAAGCAATTAGATTCTGCACTAATTACTATTGGAGAATTAAATGTATGGTAGCATAGCATTACTTCACTTGGCTTTGCGCCATAAACCAAATCCCAACTATCCACAAATTGCATATACTTGCTTTTGATTAGCCCGTCTTTAATTGTTTTATATAACCACTTGGGCTTTGTCGCAAGTCCGTTCCAATAATGTTCCATTGAATTATTAATGGTTAAAACTTCGTGTCCGCCTAAAGAACGGTAAAACTCTTTTTGAAGGTAGTACCACTCATGCGGTTGCCTACTGCTTGCTGTTACAATTTGGTAATCACTCATAATATTATAGATACGTTTGATAATATTTCTTGCCGAAGATCCATCCCAACCCCAGGAAGGTGTAATACCCAGTCCCCCTCATGCCAATTACCTTCTTCTCTTGTTTTCACTTCGGGGTATTCCGGGTATAATTCATATTTAAAACTATTTATGCTTGGGTGTGGCAATATGCAAATATCTTTTGTCCCGTACTCCCTTATGTAATCGCAAAGTGCATCTTGCTCGCAGTGCATATTTTCTTTGCCTTGTTTTGATAACAAGTCTTCTATAAACAAATAAGTCCACTTTGATTTTTTTATTATAAAAGACCCCGCATTGTAAGTATTAGCCCCTTGAGTTATATAAAAATTAAAATGGGGGTCAATAATGTCTTCAACCTTTTTATTGTAATTTGTTATAATGGCATCGCAATCAAGTGACCATACTACGTCTGCCAGCCCTGTTTGAAATAAGTTTTTTATTTGTTTTAATTTTTCATAGCCAAAGTCAAACTTACATGGCTCTGGGAAACAATGAATATTCCAATTATAACCATGCTTGCGGCAATAGTTTACAATATTCGGCACTACAATCTTTGCTAAATTAACCCACCCTTCCGTGTATAATAATTGAAGGCAAATTCTCATAGATTATTAATTAACGGATTTACATAGTTGTTAAAATAATCGGTTGCTTTGTATTTATGCGCTGTCGCTACACCCCTGCAATAAATATCGTACAAATCATCCCGTTTTAAAAATTCATCCAATAGTGTTACGTCAACTTCCGTTCCCGGAAACATCAGGCAGTTATCTCCCGGTAGCCACGGATATGTGTAGCAAACGTCACTATACTGCATTACCATTAAGCTGTTTACGGGACTTTCGCCTGTTGTCCTAAAGCATTTCCTTCCTGCCCCAAATAGTGATACAGATAACTTAGATTGCCCGTTAATTGTCAGTAAGTGTTGAATATCTATGCGAGAATAGTGGGGCATATAAAGGCTTACCCACTTCTTAGGATTGCTTTCTTCTTGAATGAATTGTTGGTACTGATAAATGTTATCGCAAACCGAAGCCCCGTTTCTGCTTGTGTTACTCCAAATTGAACTATGTAAACGAACTCTTTCTTCATGGCTTCTGCCCCAAAAATAAAACACTTCTATTGGCCTGCTATTAAATTCTTCCCGACTTTGGACGGGTGGCGGCTCTACCCAACAAGGATAGTCTATGGGGTGTACAAAATTACTTTTATCTTTATTTAAAAGCTCTCTTTTTAGATAAATAATGGGCGGCTGATCTCTTACAAAATCATCAAATTTCTTCCATTCTTCGCCGGGGAATTGGTTGGGGAAATCGCTTGTGTTCTTGCCGAATAAATGTGTATCGGTATTCTCCAAATTCCACCAAAGTTCGCTGTAATCCAATAGGACGTACTTATCTAACTTCAATAGTTCGGGATTAAAAACAAAACCTTCAATCCTTGTTATAGGAACTATTGGATATGGTGAATTTATGTGGCTTGCTATTCTAAGTACACTCCCGTCCATATTGTTGTTTATATCGGGGCTAATAATCATTCGTTTATTTTATAAGGTTCGTAACCATATAATTCTTTAAATTTAGATACATAAATCTTCGCCAGAAGCCTCCAACGAAATGTAGTTTCAGTTATGTTTAAAGTCTCACACCATTCTTTTATACTTTTATATTCCCCGTTATATTCATGTAATTTTCTTGACCTGCCAAACGGTCTTCTTATGGATTCTTCGATTGAAGCACCCCTACGGATTCTGTTTTGCAAAAAAGCCCTGTTACGCCCCAACGCTTTTTCGGCTTGGGTTAAAGTCATCTGAACCCCATCTATTATTACCAATACGTTGTTTCTTTTATTATTTGATTGTTCATAATCATCTGCCCACCTGCAATTTCCCGGCTCGTAATTGCCATTACTATTTGGGTATCTATCTAATGAAGTTTTGCCTTCTGGCATCATCCCCATGTCTTCTAAAAATAATTCAAAAGAATTATACCACCTATCGCATACGGTAACCCCCGCACCCCCATATAAAGGGTAGCGAATTACTTTCGGGTTTCGACATCTTTTTCTCATTTCTATCCAACTAATGTACTCCTTAGTCTTTGACCTTCCATGTGTTTTTGCCATTTATACTACTTTGTTGCGCAAAACAATTCGTGTCCATTTACCCAAACGTCCCATTTTACTTCTTTGAAACTTTCTTTTAATCTTTCATCAAGGAAAGATTGACTATAAATCCAACAATGCTCACGAGGGATAAAATCAATATCCCGCTTTTTACCATCTTCCATTACAATAGGACTCATGCAAATCAATGCACCTCCGGGTTTTAATATTCTGTATGCTGTGTCAATAAACAAATCTGTATTATCTATATGTTCAAAACAGTCCATGAAAATCAAACATTCAAACAATTCTTTATTTGATTCGTCATCAAAAACTTGGGGAAAGTACCCGTGAATTACTTTACTTTTTGGAGCGTGTTCAAGAATAGGCTGAATATACCGGACGCTTGGCTCTATCCCTATGGCATTGTAGCCACGTTCTGTTAGCCGCCTCAACATCTCCCCCGGCGCACAACCACCCTCTAAAACATCCTTTGTATGGGCAGGAACGTATTTAAGCATTATATCAATCTTGCTAAGACATGTCCCCTCCGTTTCGTTAAGATTCAATATCTGCTCCTCAAATTTGCTACGTTTATTATCGTAAGACCAGTATTCCTCTACCTCATATAGTTGTTGAGGACTATCTTGCTCTACCGAATGGTAACTCCCGCACCCTGTGCAAATTTCATACCCCTCTTTATCGCTGCTTATAAATGTATGTTGGTGCATATTTTAATTTAGGGTATTACTTTTGCCCAGATCCTTTGCCTACTCTGTAAGTATCATTGTCGTCATGGTGTGTAGAAACTTCAAATATTACAGAGTCTTTTACGGCAATTACTTTATGAACAGTCCCAGGGAATATCGTGATAGTTTCATTGGGGTATAGTTTTAACTCTTTTACTTCGGCAGTTTCTTTGTCGGTAAGTTGAAGTATTAACTCCCCACTCATAAGCATCCAGCTTTCTTTTTTTATAAGATGGAAATGTGCAGACCCCTCTTTTCCCGCATCGAAGCAAAGCAACTTGCCGCAATACTCCCCATTATAAATTAATTTTTCACACCCCCAGCCCTTCTTGGTAACTTTTGTAAGTTTAATCTCACTACCCTGCATGGAATGTTTGTTTTGCATTTTATTTCCCTTGAATGATTGCAAGTTTTTGTTTGGCGATTTCAATTTCATGGACTGCTTCAGCTTCCCTTTTCTCCATTTCTTTTGCTACCTCTTTTGCTACTACAACAAGTCCATCAAGATCAAGATTCTTAATGCTCCCAACTACACTTTCGGGTGTTATTTTCTTTGCCATGTTAGTTTATTTTTTTTGAGTTAGTTAAAATTGATTTTGACTTTTGCTTACTGGGGTAGTGGGCTTGGGGTGTCATAAAATGTTTTTTATGGAACGCTTATGGTTCA
>ERZ869925.338-NODE-338-length-35813-cov-20.680491_pt1 | contig 35813 bp, 42 predicted proteins | sample MGYA00579311_ERZ869925 | MGnify/ENA primary metagenome ERZ869925 (study PRJEB32216, sample SAMN09231817) | wastewater metagenome | place: USA: Maryland | collected 2016-07-30 | study: EMG produced TPA metagenomics assembly of the PRJNA472060 data set (Reclaimed...
GATTGCGTCAGCCTCCTCATCCGTCAGCCCCTGAGCCACCGGCTCGGCCTGCGGGGTCTGCGCTGGGGCGGGGTGGGTGGCGCCGGGGGAGGCGGGCCGGACAGTTTGCGCAGCCAAGTCCGCAAGAGACCGAACCATGGTGTGTAGTTCTGCCTTGGCGTCATCAGCGTCGCTCATAGCATTTCCGCTGTCGAAACGCCCGCCGACTAGCGACCACGCGGACGCAAACACCTGGGCCTGTTCCATGATCTGGCCGACAGCCTCCTGTGCAAGCTCCTGGATGTGCGCTGCGGTTGGCAAATGTTCGGCCGGCACTGCTTGCGCGGCTTGCAGGCGCTCGACCTCGGCGACAAGTGCGGAGATTCGGTGCCCGCGCTGGGCGTAGTCTTCTTGCAGGGCGCTCAGCCGCTCGACTTCGGCGGCGAGGGTGCGGAGCATCGCGGAAGCTGCAGGGCAGTTCGCAGACGGGTCAAACTCGTACCAGTCGCGCCGATCCGCGATTCGGTCAGACAGCTCTCGGGCTCGGGTCAGGTCAATCATGGTGGGCCTCTGTGATTGGGTGGCGGGCTAGACGCCGCTCTCGTCGCGAACCTCCAGCGACGGCCGATTCGTGCTGCCACGGCGGCGCGTGGGCGGTACGTCGGCCGCGTCCTTGTTGAGGCCGGCGGCTTCGTTCTCCGCGAACAGGTCCGCCGCGTCTTGGTCGCCGTCCGGGTGATCGGCATTGAAGGCTTCAACGCTTCCGTCAATGGCATCTTCCTTGGGTTCGGGCGGTGTCAGCGTGATCTGCACCTCCTGGCCCAGCTTCATCGCCAGGCGGCCGGCATAGGTCTCGTCCACGTCCGACGTGCCGACGCGAAAGCTCAGCTCGACGCTGCCACCCTCGAACGGCTCAAGCGTCCACTTGTCCACCTTGCAGCCGTGCAAGTCGATGGCGCTGTCATCCGCGATGCCGTGCTCGATCTGCAGGCGGTAGCCTTCCATATCGCCGGCCTTGAGCTTGATCCGTTCAAAGCCGCGCGTGCGCAGCAGCGGCGTCGGTGCGTCGATGCCCGGCAGGTTGTCGCCGGCATCGTCTGCGGCCTTGTAGAGCGTGGTGCGCAGGCTGTGGCTGAGGAGGTCGAGCAGCGTGTTCGGGCCGGTGATGGTCAGCCCCAGAGACACGGCGGGCACGTTGTCGTCGCCATGCTTCTCGATGCGCGGGGTCAGGCTGGTCAGCTTGGCGGTGGTGGAGGTGGTCAGTGCGAACATGGGTGGTGGGCCTTTCGGGTGGCGGTGTGGTCAGGCCGAGGCCGGATTGGCGATCTCTTCCAACTGCCTCTTCATGCGCTCGTTTTCGGACTTCACGTAGTCCAGTTCCTTGCGCACGGCAGAAAGCTCCTCGGCCTTCTTTGCCAGGGCCTTGGCGTTGCTGGTGAACACCTCGGGCGAGGCAATGACGAAATCGGGGCTGGGTGCAGCGTCCGACTCGGGCACCTGCAGTTCCACCTCAAAGCCGTACTGCTCCAGGCGGAAGGTGTTGCCAAGCAGGATGTTCATGGCCGGCTTGACCGTGGTCAGTTCCTGGTAGCCCTGCTTGATGAAGACGGCGTTCTTCTCCAGCAGCGCGGCCAGCGCGGGCAGCGTCTTGTCGGCGCCTTCGCGCGGAATGTGAATGGCGATGTGGGTCGCGCCGTTGGTCTCGATGGTTGCAAACATGGTGGTGATCTCCTTTGGTCGGGTGGGTGGGGGATGGGTCAGGCAGTCCAAGCGATTTCGAACGCCTGCTGCAGCTCGGCCATTTCGGTCGGCGTGAGCACGTCGCGGGCTTCGTCGAGCGCCAGAGCGGCGGTCTCTGAGCTGGTGGCGTTGTCGATCTGGTCGCGGTACTGGTCGAGCGTCTTGCCGACCGGCTTCGGTGCGGGTGCGGCTTGGCCCTTCAACTCGGCCACGCGGGCACGGTAGGCGTCTTGGGCCTTGGCGATGTCGTCGGGGTGGCGTAGCGCGCTGGCCAGGGCCTTGGCTGCGTCCATGCCGGCCTTGTTCTTGGCGGCGCTGATGGCCTCCAGCACCTGGGCCAGGGTTGGCCCGTCCTTCAGCTTCTCGACGGTGTAGAGCGTCTTCTTCCCGCGCGTCGCGGTCAGCGACACCTTCAGCGGCTTGTCGATGTGCGAGAGGTGGCTGATGCGGATGCCGCCCACCTCGTCGCCGCCGAACTTCACGGATGGGTCGCAGAACAGTTGCATGCTGCGGCCGGCCCAGTGGTTGCCGTTCTCGCCCCATGCGAACACCAGCAGTTTGCGCATGGTCTTGCAGGGCTTGAACGGGCGGCCGTTCTCGCCTTCGTAGTGGATCGTGACCGGCTGCTCGGGGCTCGTGCTGACATCCACGCGGGTCACGGTGATGACCATGCTTGTGCCTAGCAGTTGCTCGGCGTTGAGCTGGTCGGACTTCGGCACGATGGTGGGCCGGAGGTCTTCGACGGTGGCATTCATTCTGCAAACTCCACTTCAACTTCGCCGCCGGTCTTGCACCAGGCGGGCAGATCGAGCATTCGCTGATCGGGTTTGTAGGCAGGCCAGCGGTCGGCGCGCTGGCACTGGGCGAACTCGCGCAGCAAGTCCTCGACTTCCTCGATACCTTGCTGCAGGGCATCGTCAACGAGACGGTACGGCGTGGCCAAGATGGGCGGCACCGACGAGACGACGGCGAACACGAAGTCGGACACAGGCACTCCCGTGATGGCCTGATAGCCACGGCGGTAGTGCGCCTCTTGGCGGTAGAGCCCGAGGCGGCCCATTGCGCGCATGACTCCGGCCGGGGTGTCGTCTGCCATGCTCTTGAGGTCGAGCATCTGCACGCGGCCATCGCGCTTGCGTGTGATGTGGTCTGGCCGGGCCTTGCAGTAAACGCCGGTCGCGGGGTCCACCCAGAACATGGAGACTTCGCTGTCACCCTTGCTGAATGCCTCGGCAAGCTCGGGCTCGGAGGCGATGGCTTGGAGCTGCTGCTGTGTCGTGGCGAAGTCTTCGGCCGGGATGATGCTGCGGCCCGATGCGCTGGACGCGAAAGCCGTCCACCACTGCATTGCGGCCACGCTGTCGGGGCTCGGGTTCTTGGCCTTCCACTGCGTCACGGACGGACGGCGGGGCGCATCCTCGGGCACGACGACATAGCGCGCGGCAAGGGCGTTGGGCTCAAGCTGGGCGCAGTGCACGAGCGAGCCGCAGAGCATGGCGCGCGTCTGCTGCATTGGCACGCGGTTACGCCAGTGCCAGGGCGAGCGCGCGAGGTGCTTCATGCCCGAGGCGCTGAAGGCTTCGACGGCGTGATAGTCCTCGAAGGACATGCCGTAGACGATGCCCATGGGTCGGGCTTCGGTGCGTGCGTTCATTGGTCCGCCTCCAGCTTCTTGATGCGCTCGTTCAGTGCCTGCTCTTGATCGCGGCTGTTGGCCAGGTAGTCGCGGCCGGCGCCGCTCAGCTCGTAAATCTCGCGGTCCTCGCGCAGGCATTGCCGCTGCCACTTGAGAGCCGCGATGTACGGCCAGCGCACGGCCTTGCGCAGCGCGTTGTAGGCGCGCACCAAGCCGTCGGGCTTGGGCTGGCTGGTGTCAGGCTGCAGGCAGGACTGCGGGGCCGGGCAGGCCTTGGCTGTGCGGCATGTCGCGCAGGGCGCAGCAGCGCGGCGCGGTGGCCAGCTTGCGCGAATGGCGGCTTCAAGGTCTTGCTCCGTCAGCTTGCCGGCGCTGGGGGGGTCGTGGGGCCAGGTGGTCATGCGACCTCCGCAAACCGCTCAGCCTCAACGATCACCGGCACCAGCTCAGCGGCGGCGGCTTCGATGCGTGCGGTCTGCGTGGCGAGGAAGCGCGCGGCCAGCACGTCGCGCGCGGCGATGGTGGTGCGCATCGGCTGGCCCGGGTCGAGCAGCAGCGCGACGACGGCATCGGTGGGCATGTCCGCGAAGTCTTCAGCGGTCACGTCGCGCAGGGACTGGCGCGGCTCCTGCACCAGCGAGCAGAAGCACTCGCCGCCCAGCCAGTCGGCGAAGCAGTCAACGCTGCGCAGGATCTTGCTGCGGGCCTCGTCGTGGGCCTGGGTGAGGATGCGGTCGGGGGTGTCGCGCTGCATCTTGTCCTCCTGCCCCCGCCTTGTTGGCGTTGTCGTGGGGCTTGGCATTAATGTAAGTGCACTAACCGAAAGCGTCAAGCGTACTTATGTCGCTCGTTTAGGGTACTTACCCTAGGGGTGCAAAAATACCCACTCGGGGCGGCGTAAGTGCACTTGCGGGATGCGCGGTAAGTGCACTAACATGCAGGCTATGAACAAAGCCGACGCAATCCGCCTCCTTGGTGGCACCGCTTCCGCAGCGGCAAAAGCCATCGGTATCAGCCCCGCCGCCGTCTCGCTCTGGCCCGACGAGTTGCCGCCTCGAATCGCTGACCGCGTGCAGGCCGCGCTGTATCGGAAGCAGCAGGACGCCCATCGCGGCGACCAGCAGGCGGCTGCAGCCAAAGCCTGAGCGGCTGGTCATGACAGTGATTCGTCTGCCGATCCGGCCCGTTGATCCAAAGAGCCCGCAAGCCCTGATTGAGCTTGCCCGGCGCCGTGCGGCATGGCTTCGCGCCAACCCGAATGCGACGGCCGATCAGCTGCTTGCCGCTGGTGCCGAGCTTGCGCGCCAGTTGGGGCTGTGATGTGGCAGCCGTCTACAACTACAAGGACAAGCCGCTGATGGCCGACACGCCCGCATCCGACGGGCTGGCATTGCGCCAGCCGCCGCACTCCAACGAAGCAGAGCAGGGCGTGATTGGCGGCTTGCTGATAGACCCGGCAGCGTTTGCCAAGATCGCTGATCTGGTGGAAGCCGGCGACTTCTTCGCGCACGCTCACCGCCTGATTTTCGGCGTCATCGCCAGCCTGATCGCTGCTGGAAAGCCTGCCGACGTGGTGACGGTGTTTGACGAGCTCAAGGACAACAACGAAGTCATTGGTGGGCTGAAGTACCTGAACGCGCTGTCGCAGTGCGTGCCCTCAGCCTCCAACATCGTGCGCTATGCCGAAATCGTCGTGGAGCGCGCGACGCTCCGATCGATCATCAGCTCGGCGGACGAGACCATTACGCGCGCGCTGCGAAACGAACCCGCAGCGACGATCCTGGACGACGCCAAGGTAACGCTGGGCCGGCTTTCTGACGCCCGCAAGATGGGCAGCAGCCGCGTGCCGCTGCTTGGGCTGGACGAACTGCGCAAGCAGGCCCATTCGGTGCCATGGCTGATCAAGGGCGTGATGCCGGCCAGCAGCATCGGCATGATGTTTGGCGCCTCGGGCACGTTCAAGAGCTTCATCGCGCTGGATGCTTGCCTGCACATTGCCCATGGGCTGCCCTGGATGGGCCGGCGCACGAAGCAGGGCGAGGTGCTTTACCTGGCCGCTGAGGGCGGCATGGGCCTATGGCCACGCATTGCGGCATGGCATCGCGCTCGCAAGCTGGAGTGGCACAAGACGCCACTGAAGGTCGTGCCGCTGGCCCTAGACCTGTCTGTCGATGCCTGGAAGGTGGTCGAGGCCGCCCAGGTGCAGGGCAGCAGCCCAAAGCTGGTTGTCATTGACACGCTGAGCCAGACCTTCGGCGGCGAGGAGAACGTCGCCAACGACGTGTCCAGCTACTTCCGCGAGATCGGCGCGCGATTCCGCCAGCTCTGGGGCTGCGCGGTGCTGGTGGTGCATCACAGCGGCCATGCCGCGACCGAGCGGCCACGGGGCTCCAGCGCGATGCTGGCGAACGTCGACTTCATGTACGGGGTATTCCGCGACGAGAAGGAAATGATGGCGACCGTCACGTGCCTGAAGCAGAAGGATGGGGAGCGCTTCAACGACACGACGTTTCGCGTCAGCGTGCACAAGCTGGGCGAGGACGATGACGGCGACCCGATCACCAGCCTAGTTGCGCGGCACCTGACCTCCGTGGAGGACGTTCAGGAGGCCATGGAGGCCGAATCAAAGGCTGGCCGAGGGGGCAACAACCACTTGCTGCTTTCGCTGCTCAGGAATGGCCAGAGGGAATCCGAACTGCGCACGACCTTCTATGCCGAGTGCGACGCCACCACGGCAGACGGTCGGCGTCAGGCGTACTTCAGGGCCAAGAAATGGGCTGAGAACAGCGGCTTGATGGAGGTCGCGCAGGGCTACGTCATCACCTTGAAAGCGGAGACGTGACCGTGACACAAAAATCCCCAAGCGTGACATTCAGGCGTGACAAAAGCGGCGTGACAGACCGTGACACTCTCGCGCGTGCGCGCCCTGCTTACGCAGGGATGTCACGGTGTCACGGCGTGACACATAAAACCGTGACCGTGACAGAAGAGCGTGACACATTGACTGTCACGGCTTCACCCGCTTCGCGGGATTCGCTGGTGAGGCTCAGTGGGCTCGACGCGGCGCAGGCCAATCAGCACAAAAACAGCGGAACAAGCAAAGCGTACTTGATCAAACGTGTTTGCGCCCTCCCTCTGCGGGGCCTTCGCGCGCGCACGTTTTCAGGGGCCGCAGCATGAACCGCGAAACCCGCCGCGCCATCGAGCGCGCTGCCAAGGCCGCACGCAAGCCTCAACGCCAGAGCACGAAGGTGATTCCGATCAATCCTTTGTTCGCCATGGATCCGCACTGTCGCAACAAGCTGGCCATCGTCGAGCGCAAGGCTATGGATGCCCTGCTTGAGCACCAAGCGACCAAGGACGACATCGAGCAGATCGAGACGCTGCTTGAGGCGTCAATTCGGGCCGTCAACTTGGCAAAGGCCGAAGGAGCCCAGCACCTTGACGCGGAAGCGCTTGACGCGGCGGTGAAGGTGTTCAACCGCGCGGCATGGTCGATCAAGCACGCCAAGGCGCGGCACAAGGAGGTCGGGGTCTACGGGCTGAGCGCCAGCGACCGCGATGCCCTGATCCAGGCCGACCAGATCATTGCCGAGATGCGCAAGCCAGGCGTCATCACTCGCAAGACCTGGCTGGCTGCCTTCCGCGAGAGCTACGCCGGCAAGGGCGTGCTCATTCCTGCGTTTGAAGAACTGGAGACCACATGACCACGCTACTGACCCGCATGTTCCGCGACCCGAAGCACTGCGTGCAGTGCCAAGTGGGCCAGGGGCGCAACTGCGGATGCCGCAAGCCGCGTGCTCGTAGGCCGCTCAGCATCACGGCCTGGTGGTGGCTGATCCTGGTGGCGCTGTCGTGCTTCTGGGCGGGTGTTGGGGTGGCTTGGAGGGCATGGGCATGATCCGCCTTACGCTGCCTTACCCGATTTCGGCGAATCGCTATTGGCGCAGCTACACCATCGGCAAACGCTCCGTGGTGGCGATCAGCCGCGAAGCCGAGGACTACAAGGAGCGCGTGAACCTGCTGTGCTGGCAGGCCGGCGTGCGTGAGCCCATCGTCGGCCGCGTGGCGATCATGGTGCGCCTGTACCCGCATCGCCCGCAGGACTGGCAGCGTCGTCAGCGCAAGCTCGGGCCAGCGTGGGACGACGGCGTGCAGTGCCTGGACCTGGACAACGCGAACAAGGTGCTGCTCGACTCGCTCAAGGGCGTGGCCATCGAGGATGACAAGTGGGTGCGCCGCATCGTGGCCGAGCGCATGGAGCCCGACGGCGAGGCGCGCGTCGAGGTCGAAATCGTGGCGCTGGCCCTGAAGCAGCGGCAGGGCGATCTGCTGGAGGCGGCGGCTTGACCGTCATCGCCAAGCCCATAGGCCGTGGCAACTGGGCGCCCCTGCGCCTGCAGTACGCCGGCCCGCAGATGGCGCCGTTCGTGGTGCGCGTGGGCGAGACGTTCAACCTGGCCGGCGTTGTCTGGCGTGTGTGTGAGGTGACAGCTTGAGCCAATTCCTTGCCGACCCACGCTGGGGCGTTGACTGGGTGCGCGTGATCGCCAACCTGCAGGCGTCGGGCCTGTCGTTGCAGGGCATCGCCGATGCGGCCACGGTGTCGAAGTCCCAGGTCATCGCCTACGGGTCCGAGGAAATGCGCCAGCAGCCGGGGCACTCGACGGGGGAGCGGCTGATCGCGGTATGGTGCGAGGTGCTGGGCTACAAGCGCGACGCTCTGCCGATGTACCGGCGCGGCATGAGCGTGTCGGAGATCCTGAAGGCGAGCCGCTAGGTCGGGATTCCGACCGGCAGCCACCCAGACATTGCGCGGGTCCGAGACCCGCCGCAGCCCCCAACGCTGCGGCTCCGAAACCAAGGAGCCCACGCATGGCCAAGAAGCCTGTTCAAACCCCCGGCGATGCGCCGACCAGTGAGCCGCTGGCCGAGTCCGCAGCCCCCAACGCTGCGGCGGATGCTGGCCTGCCCAACGCCATCGACATCGACGCTCGGTTTCTGCGCGGCCCGGTGCTGACGAATCAGGGCTATGTGGTGCCCGATGAGGCGTGGCAGAAGGCGAATGCGGCCGAGTTCCAGGCTGCGCTGAACGCCAAGGCCTGAGCCGTGTACTACGTGCCATTGCGAGGGACCCAAAATTTGTGACCCTATTTCGCTCACCCTAGGCGCCGTGGCCGGCGCGACGGTGTACCAGACGACGCAGGCGCGCAAATCGGCCAAGGAGGCGGCAGCGATCCAGGCCGCCTCTCAGGTTGACCCTGCTGCCGAGCGCGCCAAGGCTGAGGCTGAGGCCGCACAGCGGGCGAATGCTGCGCTGGCCGAATCGAACCGCCGCCGCCGCGAGCAGGGTAGCCTGCTGTCGAAGGGCGCACCGGCTGCGACCACTGCGACGCAGTTCACGCTGGGTGACGCGACCACGCAGATGCCGGGCCAGTCTCCGCTCAGCGTTGACGGGGCGACGAGCCGAAGCACGGTTGCACAGCGTGCGTCGCTCTTGAGCCGTGGCGCTTCGACTGGTGGCGTGCCCATGCGGCAGAGCGGCCAGACGTACTCGGGCACCAAGTTCGCGCCGGGGTCTCTGTGAGCGATACCGCAGCACAGATCATCCGCCGCTTGGGCTCGATGAAGTCCGAGCGCGCCGTGCACGAGCACGTCTGGCGCGCTTGCCTCGCCGCGACCTATCCCGAGCTCAGCGACGGCCTGAGCGGTGACAGCATCGACGCTGGCAGCGCTCAGACCAAGCGCGCCGAGTCGATGGACAGCACGGCGGCCGATGGCGTGCGCATGCTGGCCAGCCAGGTGATGGGCGGCATGACGCCGGCCAATGCGGTGTGGCCCGCCTTCGACGTGGGCGACGAAACCGACGAGGAACAGCGCTGGCTTGACCACGCGGCCGAGCGAGTGTGGGAAGCCATCCACGGCGCCAACTACGACGCGGCCAAGTTCGAGGCCCTGCTGTACGTCATGTGCGCGGGCTGGATGGTGCTGTTCATCGACGAGGACGGCGACCGGCTGACGTTCCAGCAGTTCCCGATTGGGCAGTGCTACCTGGCCGCAAGCCGGCAGGGCGGGCGCATCGATACGCTCTATCGCGAGTTCAGGCTGAGCGCTGAGCAGGCAGTCGCGCAGTACGGCGACGAGGTCAGCCAGGCGGTGCGCGATGCTGCTGAGAAGGAGCCGGGGAAGTCCTTCGCCTTTGTCCATGCGATTTATCCGCGCACGGCCTACACCCCGGGCTCCAAGCTGCCGCGCAATCTGCCGTTCGCGTCCTGCCACGTGGAGATGGCCAGCAAGAAGCTGGTGCGCGAGTCGGGCTATCACGAGCAGCCCTTCGTGGCGCCGCGCTGGTCGCAGATCCCGGGCTCGCCCTATGCGACCGGGCCGGTGAGCCAGGCTCTGCCGACCATCCGACGCCTGAACGAGCTGCTGAAGCTGGAAAGCGTCGCGCTGGCCCGTGCTGCTGCTGGTGTCTACGTCGCGGCCGATGACGGCGTGTTGAACCCGCGCACGGTGCGCGTGCGAGGCGGCACGGTCATCGTGGCCAACAGCATCGACAGCATCAAGGAGCTGCCGACCGGCGCCGACTTCAACGTGACCTTCACCAAGGCCGAGCAGATGCGCGCTGAGATCCGCCGCGTGCTGATGGCCGACCAACTGCAGCCGCAGGACGGCCCGGCGATGACCGCCACTGAGGTGCATGTCCGCGTCGCGCTCATTCGTCAGCTTCTGGGGCCGCTCTATGGCCGCTTCCAGGCCGAGGACTTGGCGCCGACGGTCGAACGCGTGTTCGGTCTGCTGTACCGGCGTGGACGTCCAGAGCTTGGCGGTCGCCCTGGCCCTGTGGCCATCGACGACGCGCCCGAGTCTCTCGACCAGACCACGTACCGCGTGCGCTTCAACAACCCGCTGGCCAAGGCCCAGAAGCTGGAAGAGGTCAGCGCCATCGAACGCACGGTGATGCTGGCCGGTGCGATGGCTCAGCAGGGTAAGGGCGAGGTGCTCGACCTGATCGACGGTGACCAAGGCTTGCGCATCGCAGCCGAGGGCCTGGGCGCACCTTCCAAGCTGCTGCGGGACGAGAAGGCGCTGAAGGCATTCCGCGATCAGCGCGCCGAGTCGCAACAGCAAGCCGCGCAGGCCCAGCAGCAACAAGAATTTCAAACCATGGCCGTCGGTGCTGCGCTGAAGCAGCCGGCAGCGGCTTAGGAGAGCGACATGTCTATGGAAGTTTCAGGGCCGCCGTGGGTGGTGAGCATCCCCCCGGTGTCAGGGGCTTGGATTGGCCTGTGGGCCAACCGCGCCACCGCCGTATCAGCCGGCTACACCACGGCGTTTTTCACCGATGTAGGGGTGGGGGGTAGTTACTGGGATTACCTGGGGGGACGCTGGAGGGCGCAGGCTCGACGGCTGCTGCTGAAAAATCTAGTAACCCCAGTCAGCAACAGTGCGGCGCCGAAAGTCGTCTTGGACTACTGCGCGCTGCTCGCTGGCCTCTGGCAGGACGGCGACCTCCTTGAAATCAACGCCCTGAAGACCCGCGAGGGCGGCACCAGCGACACCGACGCCACCGACTTGATGATTGGCTCGGCGCCCACGACGCTGGGCACGACGACCGGCTTTTCTTCCTCCGCCCTTGCGACCACGGCCATTCAGTTTTCGATGGAGCACCGCTTGCGCCGCGAGTCGGCAACCAGCGTCCGCACGCTGCGGGTCGCAGGCGGTGGTGGTGGTCTTGGCACATCGGCCAGCCTGACCACACTCACCACTGGTCTGACCAACATGGACAGCAACGACGTGTACCTGCAAATCACGTCAGACCTGACCACTGCGGGCGGCGAGGTAGCTTGGCTGCGGGGCTTCGCCGTTGAGCTGATCACCGGGGCCTGAGCTTGGCGGCATTCGCAAAACTGCCGTTTGGCGTTGATCCGTTGTCGGATCGCGCGCCCTTGCGCAACCGCGAGGCTGCTGCTTCCGGCACATGGACGGACCTGCTTGACGTGACGCTGCACGTCCGCAGCGGTACTGCGCTCGATCAATCGACCTGGCGCCAAACCGCAGTCCCAGCGGGGTCTCGTGGCCGGATCACGGCCTCGGGCGACAAGCTCTACGAGGACGGGGTGCCGGTCAAATTCAACATCGCCACCTTGGCACCTGATCCGGCCTACGTCCCGCTGAACCGGACCAACGCCGAGATTGATGCCGCTACGGCGCACCTCGCCTGCTGTGGGTACAACGCGCTCCGGGTCCACGGCATCGAAAACTGGCTCATGTCAGGCGTTGACGGGGCGGCGGTGTTCCCCGACGACGCGCTGGAGCGCATGGATTACCTGTTTGCCTCGCTCAAGGCGCAGGGCATCTTTCTGGTCCTCAACCCGCAGTCCTACAACCTGTTCACGGACATGGACGGGACGTCAAACCGCTTCACGTACACCGAGGCCAGCTCTTGCAAGCCGCGCCTCTACGTTGAGCAGGAGATTCGCGCCAACTGGAAGGCCGGCGTCGCGGGGATGTGGAACCGGGTCAATCGGTACACCGGCATCAACATCCTGCAAGACCCTAGCGTCGTGCTGCTGGAGCTGTACAACGAGTCGAGCGCCACTTTCTGCGGAGGGGGTGGGATCTCTGGCGTCTTCCCGTCGAAGTGGAAGACCCGCACAGTGGGCAGCACGGCCGCTGCTCAGACGTGGGTGGAGTGGCTTTCAGACGCAACAAAGGGCCACGGCTATGCCAACCTCGCCGCGCTGAATGCAAGCTGGGGCACGTCTCACGCGAGCTATGCCGCTGCTGCCTCGGGTGACCCGCCGCTGCTCAACATCAACCTTCCGGCCACACAGCAGGCTATCGACGTTGTGCTGTATGCGCAGTACCTGGAGGATGACCTTGGGAGCTTCTATGCCTCGTGCCTGACGGAGTGGGGCTATCCCGGCCTGTCGTGCATGCACACCATGTACCCCCAGCTCATGGAGGTGCGGGGAGTAGCTAAGCGGTCAGTCAACACCGTGGCCAACTGGCACGGCTACACCCTGATCGCCTACGACACCAACCCAGGCACCACGCTGACCCAGCCGAACAACCCAATTTGGGAGTTCGAGTCGGTGCCGCTGATGACGCCGTGCGCTCGCAACGGCAAGCCGCTTTGGGGTGGTGAGCTTGGCTGGCCGCTATGGGGAAAGTATCGCAACCAGTTCCCGATCATCACTGCCGCCTTCGCCGCTCAGGGCGCTTCGGCAGTGAGCCACTTTGCCCAGGGCGACTTCTTCTCGCCCGACTACTACAACGACACGACCACGCACGGCCACCGGCTGCGCCGGCTGGCCCCGTACCACGGCCCCGCCGACCCCATCACTGATTTCATCCGCGTCCTGCAAAACGCCCTGCTTGTGCGGAGTGACGTTGCCGAGCTTGGGAATGAGCAAGCGCTGATCCTCAACGACCGCCACAACGGCGTGAGCCCGCGCAACTCGGCCCGCATTGGGCGCACGTTCTACACCCTGCTACAGCCGCTCTACCTGATGAGCGCTCTGCGCAAAGTCAATCTCGCGTGGACAAGCGACACGACCGATGACACGCTCGCCGCGACGTGGAACCCAAAGAGCTGGCTGACCCTGCTGACTGAGGCCAACTCAGCAGGCGCGGTGTCTGCCGACAACCTGTCACTAGTCTCAGCCACGACGAACAGCGGCAGCATCGCCAGCATTGCGCTCACCGGCACCGTGGGCGGGCTCACGGCATCAGCTACCCAACCGGTCTTGGAGCTGACAGGCAACACGCTGGTGGATGGCGACAAGATCAACGTCACCAACCTGACCGGCAGCGCTGGAACATGGCCTGGCACGAGCCTGCGCAATGGCGTGATCCAGATCGCAAAGGGCACCGGCAACTACGTGCAGGCCACCAGCGGCCTCAACCTGTCCGCCGCTTCAGGGTCTATGACCGCTGGCACCTGGTGCGAGCTGGGCAACGTCATCGAGTCGGGTACCAAAGAGTGGGGCATGTCGCGGCGCCTCAAGCGGGCATGGGTCAACACGGCCAAAACGATCTACTTCAGCCATGACGCCGGGTCGCTGCCTGTTGCCTATGGCGCCCTCACCATCACGACCTTGGACAACGGCGGCGCACTGTTTGTCACCAGCCTCGACGGCCAGCCAATTGCCGCCTCGTCACGGCTGCTGATCGGCCTAGTGGGTGACAGTCAGAACACCGGCATGGCTTTCACAGACGGCACCCGCCGCACCTTGTCAGCATCGGGAGGCAGCGGTGGAGAGTACCCAGTGCAGACCCAGGACTGCACAGCAAGCATTTCGCTCGCATTGACCCGAGCGCAGGAGTTCAAGCTGTACCGCCTCCAGCGTGACGGCCGCCGCAATGTAGGCGAGACGCCGACCAGCATCAATGCCGCAACCGGCGCGTTGTTGTTGTCGTTGCGCACGGGGGTTGTCTACCCGAGCCCGTTCTTCGAGCTTGTCCGCTAATCCCATCCCCTGCCGGTGCACATGACCGCCACCCCTCAGCAGTACCTGCGCGCATTCGAGCTCACCAGCGACGGGCAGGCGGTTCTAGACGACCTGGCCCGCCTCTTTGGTGCTGCGCCGTTCGCTCCGGGCTCGCCTGACGTGACGGCCTACAACTGCGGCGCCAAGGCGGTGATCGAGCACATTCACGCGCAGATCGCGCGCGCTGAGCCCTTGCCGCGCCCATCCAAAACCTGACACACAGCGGCGACGCATCGCCAGCCGGCCCGATGCCGCCGCTTCCATGCTGGCCGGCGGAAGGTTGAGCGATGCATGTTCACAAGTCCTACCCCCCGCGCCGCTACTGGAACGAGGCCGGCGCTGATGGAGGCCTGCCTGGCGGCGCTCCGGCGCCTGCTGCTACTCCGGCAGCCCCCGCGCCCGCACCCGCTGCTGACGGCGGCAATCCTGCCCCAGCTCCCGCGCCTGCGAACGGTGCACCAGCTGCACCAGCTCCGCAGCCTGGCAGTCTCTTGGCTCGCGGCGCCCCAGGTGCGGCTGCTGGACCAGCACCTGCAGGAGCGCCTGCGCCAGCTGGCGACGCCCCCGCTGCCACCATCCCCGAGAAGTACCTCGTCAAGAAGGAAGACGGATCGACGGACTGGGAAGCGTCGGCGCTGAAGCAGGCGCAGGGCTACGGTGAGCTGGCCAAGCGCATGGGCGCGGGTGAGGCCCCGCCGCAGACGCCCGACGGCTACGCGCCCGAGTTGCCGCAGGGCGTGAGCATGGATCAGCTCAAGAGCGACCCGATGTTCGCTGGCTTCCTGAAGGGCGCGCACGCGGTGGGGCTCAACAACAAGCAGGTGTCGTATCTGCTCGGCGAGTTCCAGCAGCGCGTTGCGCTGATGCAGGACCAGGCCGCCGACCCCGCAGTCGCTGAGGCTGAGCTGGGCAAGGTGTGGACGACCGAGCAGCAGATGGTGCGCGGACTGACCGGGGCCTTCCGTGGCACGCAGGCTTTTGCATCCGATGCAGAACACGCCGCGCGCATCGACAAGAAGTTCGGCAGCGATCCCGACTTCATCCGCCTCATGGCCAAGGTGGGCGCGGAGCTGGGCGAGGACCGGCTGCCAGAGGGTGGGCTGAACCAGGCCGAGACCGAGACGAAGGACGCCCTCATGCGGTCGCCGGCCTATCTCGACAAGACTCATTCAGAGCACGCGGTGACGGTGGCGAAGGTGAACCGCTTCTATCAGAAGGCCCACCCAGCTCAATAGGTCGGGATTCCGACCGGGGGTGGCGCAGACATTGCCGCCATCCCCGCCCGGCCTGGCAGCCGGATACCGGGTTTGATTGCCCGGCAGCGCGCCAAACGCCAAGCGAATGCAGCCGTCATCGCGGCCCGAAAGGACACCCGCAACCCACGGGCGTGACTTCCACCAAAGGAACTCACCATGTCCACCTCTCAATCGATCACCACTGCATTCAAGCAGCAGTTTCACGACACCTTCATTCATGCGCTGCAGGCGCGTCAGTCCTTCCTTGAGAAGACTGTCGTCAATCGCGGCATGATCAGCGGCAGCAGCTTCACGACCAACAACATCGGCAGCGGCGCGATGCGTGAAGTCACTGGGCGCTACCAAGACAAGACCGCGCAGGAAATCGACCACAGCACGCGGATTGCGTACATGGCCGACTACGACGCCGGTCCGTACCCGGTCGATGCTTTCGACCTCCCCAAGCTGGTGGCTGATCCGACGTACAAGTACGTCGAAATCATCCTTGCGGCAGCCGAGCGACAGAAGGACATCATCATCTATCGCGCCGCGCTGGATGGCGCATTGACCCGCACCATTGAAGGCGGCTCGGTCACGACGACCACGCTGCCCGCTGCTCAGCAGATCGCAGCCGGCGGCACCGGTCTTTCGAAGGCCAAGGTCATTCAGGCCAAGTCGCTGTTCCGCAAGAACAAGGCCGATGGCCGCTACGAGCCGGGCACCAAGCTTTACATCGCCTACAACTCTGACAGCGTGCGCCAGATCCTGAGCGATACCACGCTGACAAGCGCCGACTTCATGGCCTCGAAGTTCCTGGAGCAGGGCGAGGTTGGCAACTGGTGCGGCTTCGAGTGGATTCCCTACGAGGAGCTTGACGTTCCTGCCGCCAACACGGCGCGCACTGTGGCGTGGACGAGCACCGCGATCCACTTCGGCACCGGCATCGGCGTGAAGACTTCGGTGGACGAGAACAAGTCCAAGCGCGGCCACCCGGTCGAGGCCTACGGCGTGCTGTCGCTCGGCGCTGTTCGCCAGGACGAGAAGAAGGTCGTGCAGATCGACTTCGCGACCAACGTCTGATCCAACTGAACAACGAAGGAGCCCATCATGGCTGAGTTTCAAAGCACCCAGATCGCCGGCCTGTCGGCCGTTCCCAAGACCAAGGCGCCGCCCAGCGATCACGGTCAGCTCGACGTCATCGTCGCCACCACTCCGGCTGTCGCTGCCTGGGCACAGAACGACACGTTCCTCGTGGCGCGTCTGGTCAAGGGCACGCGCATTCTTTCCTCGTCCAAGGTCAAGCACGGCGCTTTTGGCGCTTCTGTGACCCTGGATGTCGGTGTGCGCGGCGTCAATGGCGGCACAGTCATCGACGCGGATGGCCTGGCTGTTGCACTCAACGTGGCCGCAGCCGGCACTAAGGAAATCAGCGGAGGCGCCCTGGTGCAGCCGACTGGTTACCTGTGCACAGCAGATGTGGACGTCTACGCCACGCTTGCCGGCGCAAATCCGACCGACAACATCCTGGCTGAGTTCGAACTGCACGTCGTGGCTCCGACGCCCTGACGGATGCCTGCGCCGGCAACCCCGCCGGCTTGACCCAAGACGGGGGCCTTTGTGCCCCCGTTTTTCATTGGAGCCCGCGACATGGCGACCGCTGTTTCGATCTGCAGTAATGCACTCCTGATGCTGGGCGACAAGCCCATCAACAGCTTTGCCGAGGCGACCGACCGCGCCCGGCTGGCGTCAAACCTCTGGCCGGATCTGCGCGACTTCGTGCTGCGCTCGCATCCCTGGAACTGCGCCATCAAGCGCGTAACGCTGAGTCCGCAGGCCACAGCGCCGGAGTTCGATTTCTCCTATGCCTTCCTGCTGCCCTCCGACTGGCTGCGCACGCTGCAAGTGGGCCAGCGTGGCGAGCGCCCGGAGTACCAGATCGAGGGCCGCACGATCCTGATGAATGAGGCCGTGCTGCGGCTGCGCTACGTCTGGCGCAACGACAACCCGGCCACGTGGGATCAGCTGCTCGTGCACGCGATGACGCTGGTCATGAAGGCCGCGTTCGCCTACCCGATCACCCAGGCCGGCAGCATTGAGGAGCTGGCGCACAAGGTGCTGCAGCCGATCCTGCGCGAGGCCCGCGCTGTCGATGGCCAAGAGGATGACGTCGAGTACCTGGACGACAGCCCGCTCTATGCGGCTGGGTTCATTGGCGGCGGTGGCTCCTCGCCTTATCGGGGCGCCTGAACATGCCGTCCGTCAACCTTCCGCAGACCGCATTTGTCGGCGGCGAGATCAGCCCGCGCGTGCAGGGCCGCACAGACATTGACCGCTACGGCAACGGGCTCAAGCGCTGCTACAACGCGCACCCGGTCATTCATGGCGGATTCAAGCGCCGGGCCGGCACGCTGCATGCCGCGACGGCAACCGGCGCCAGTGCATCGGCCTCGATCCTGGTGCCGTTCGTGGAGGGCGCGACGAAGGCATGGATGCTGGAGGCCGGCAACAACGTCGTGAAGGTCTTCAACGCCGACGGCACGGCTGCAGGCGTCACGCTCACGTCGCCCTACACCTCGGCGATGCTGGTCGACGTGGACTGGGCGCAGTCTGACTCGACCATGTGGCTATTCCATCCGATGGTGATGCCGCACCGGTTGCAGCGCCTGGCTGAAGGCGTCTGGGTGCTGTCGCCTGCGCCGTTCACCCAGTTGCCGTTCGACGAACTGGGGCACACGCTGGCCGGGACATTGACCCTCTCTGCCGCGACTGTGGGCGCAGGCCGCACAGTCACTGCGCCCGGGGGCACCTTTCTCGCGGCTGACGTTGGGCGCGGCATCATCTCGGGCGCCGGCATCGCGGTGATTACCGGGTTCACTGATGGCGCGCACGTGACGGTCGAGATCACGCGCGCCTTCGCCTCTGTGAGCGTCCCGGCGGGCTGGACGCTGGACGGTAGCCCCCAGACGACGTGCACGCCGGGCGCGAAAGATCCGGTCGGGACGATCACCACGCTGAGCCTTGGGGCGTCTGGCTGGCGCTCTATCGATGTGGGCAGCCTGGTCAGGCTCAACGGCGGGCTGCTGCTGATCACGGCTTACACGTCAGACGTCGCGGTGTCCGCCAAGATCCTGCGCGAGCTTGCTGCAACGGTGGCGGCTCCGTCGCTGGCCTGGTCGCTTGAGCGCCCGGTTTGGTCTGACGCGTTCGGATACCCGCGCACTGGCACGATCTATCAGCAGCGGCTGCTAGCCGCTGGCACGACCAAGAAGCCGCGCACGATCTGGGGCAGCCGATCGGGCGAGACGCTGGACTTTGAGCGCTGGACCGACGACGACGACGCTTTCGCGTTCACCATCGATTCGGACGAGTCAACGGCCATTCGCTACATCACGGCGGGCCAGGAACTGGGCATCTTCAGCGAGTCGGCCGAGTACAGCATGCGGGGTGGCGTTGAGAAGCCGATCACGCCCTCGAATGTGCGCATCAAGCCCGAGAGCAATCACGGATGCGCCCAGGTGCGGCCGGTGCAGATCAACCGCGAAACGATGTTCGTGCAGCGTGCCGGGCGCAAGGTGCGGGCCTTTGGCTACCGCTACGACTTCGACGGCTTCAGCGCTCCCGACGTGTCCGCCGTGGCCGAGCACATCACGCGTGGCGGCATCACCTCGATGACCTACGCGCAGGAGGCCGAGCAAATGCTGTGGGCCTCGCGCGGTGATGGCCGGCTGCTGAGTTGCACCATTGACCGCGATCAGCAGCCAAGCGTGCTCGGGTGGGCGCAGCACGAGACCGATGGCGTGGTCGAGTGGGTGGCCAGCCTGCCCAATGGCGACCGCGAGCAGGTGTGGCTGATCGTGCGGCGCAACATCTTCGGGGTGGAGACGAGATTCATCGAGCGCATGGACGACTCGCTTGAATTCGAGATTGATGGCGAGCCCTACGTCTACGGGGTCACGACCGACTGCAGCAAGGTGTTCGACAACCCGGGCGGCGCAACGTCGTTCAGCGTGCCGCACCTCGTCGGCAAGACAGTGGACATCGTGGCCGATGGCTCAAAGATGGTGCCCAAGGTGGTTCCGGAATCGGGCATCGTCACGATCAATCGGCCCGGCTTCAAGGTGGTGATCGGCCTGCACTTTGACAGCGAGGTCACGCTGTTGACACCAGAGATTCAGACCCAGATGGGCAGCGCGCAAGGCCAGCAGGTGCACACCGGTCGCATCGTGGTGAAGTTCCTCGACTCCATCGCGGCCAAGGTGCGCAACAACGACGGCGAGGAGCAGGAGATTCCCTGGCGCAGGCTTGACACGCCCACGCTTGACGCGCCGCCCGTACCCTTCACAGGCCTGCTGGATGTGTCGTCGCTGGGCTGGGACAAGGGCTACAGCGAGATCACGGTCGTGCAGGACGAGCCGATGCCATTCCACGTTCTGGCGGTCTACCGCCGCCACTCGGTGACGGGCTGACATGCTGACCATTGATGCCGCAACCGATGCCGACCGCGCCGACCTGGCCGCTCGAATGACCGCAGCAGACCGCGCCGAGCTTGTGGCGGCCGGCGTGGACCCGCAATGCCTCGACGGCGTGCAGGCGCAGGCCCTTCGCTGGCATGGCCGGCTTGTGTGCCTTTTTGGCGTGGAGCCGATGCCCAGCAACCCAGCAGCCGGCGTGCCGTGGATGCTGTGCACCGACACCCTGGCCGAGGTGCCGCGTCGTGCAATGGCCGGGGTGTCCGCTCAGGTCGTGGCGATCTGGCGCGGCGAGTTCTCGCGCCTGATCAACCTTGTGCACCGCAAGCACAGCAGCGCGGTCCGCTTCGTCCGGTGGCTTGGATTCCGTGTGGATGAGTCGCCCGTCGGCCCTGGTGCTGAGTTCTTCACCTTCTCATGGGAGCGTCCCAATGTGTAACCCCGCGTTGTTCGTCATGGCCAGCGCTGCAATGCAAGTCGGCGGCAGCATTTCCCAGGGCATCACGGCCAAGGGCAATGCCAACTTGCAGGCCGCCGACATGGAGTACCAAGCGGCCGTCGAACGTGACAACGCGCAGCAGCAAGCCGCCGCTATTCGTCGGCAGGGCCAGCGAGATCGCGGCTCGACGGTGGCGGCAGTGGCAGCCTCTGGCGTCAAGATTGGCGACGGAAGCGCGTCCGACGCTGAGCTGCAGGCGATGCAGGACGCCAACACCGACGAGCGTCTCGCGATCCTGCGGGGCGACCAGACCTCGCGCCAGCTCAATGCCCGAGCAAAGATCACTCGCCGCGCTGGCCGCGATGCACAGCGCGCGAGCTACATCAACGCAGCCACGTCGCTGATGTCGGCGGCAGGCAGCTACAGCCAGGCGAGCGGCTCGACCTTCAAGGCGGCGGGCTGGGATGCTGGCGGCTTCAATGGCACGAATGACCGGGGCACGTTCAGCGTGGGCAGCGGCTCCGACTGGTGGGCGCGCAACGGGCGAGGAGGCGACTGATGGGCCAATTCAACACAGGGGGCGCGCGTCGCCCCATTCAGGGCCAAGCGGTGTCCATCACGGGGCCGGGGCTCAGCTCGGCGACCAGTGAGGCCGTCGGCCGCATGGGCCAGGTGATCCAAGGCCAAGCGCTGGACGCCATCCAGACCGAGCGGCTGCAGCTTGAGCACCAGCAGCGCGAGCGGCAACGCCTGTTCGACGCGGCCGAGGCGCAGAAGGAGTCGCTCGCCATCGATCAAGCCAAGTCGGACATGGCGGCGGCGCATGACGAGATCGGCAGCCAGCTCAAGGCCGGGCAGCTCCCGAAGGATCAGGCCGAGAAGCAGCTGCTGGAGCGCACGGCCAAGATCAGTGGCACGACGCTGGAGGGTGTGCGCCCGCAGTCTCAGGAGCTGGCGCGGCGGTACTTGGAAAAGGGCGCGCTCACGCTCGGCACCTCAATGCGGCGCATGGTTGACGATCAGGCCCGGCACGAGATCGGCGCTGGGATGCTGACGCAGTTGGAGACGCTGCAGCGCGAGTACCGCACCGACCCGGCCAAGACCACGGCCACGGCCATGGGCCTGATCGAGCAGCAGGGGCCGCTCTCCAACTTCACGCCAGAGCAGCGCGCCAAGATGGCGCAGGGCTGGAAGGAGGGCGTGCAGTTCACGACGGCATTCGAAGCTGTCAGCGCAGCGCGCACCGACCGCAAGGCGCTGAGTGAGGCCGAGAAGATGATCGGCACGCTGCCAGACCTGGACCCGCAGAAGCGTGCCCAGCTCATGGACCGCGCCCAGGCGTATCGGCTGCACCTTGACCAGCAGGACGAACTGCGCGCCCAGCGCGCGCAACGCGAGGCAGAGCGGCGGCTAAAGCAGGCCGAAGCCGAATTCAACACCTTCCAGACCCTGGCCGACAAGGGGACGGTTCTGGCGCCCGAGTACATCGACCGCGCCACCCGGGCCACGGCTGGCACCCCGTACCAAGCCGGCATCGTGGCGCTGGCCCGGCAGGCTGTCGAGACCGGCGGCTTTGCAGCGCAGCCGGTGGGCGTGCAGCGCGCCACCCTGCAGGCGCTGGATGCCGAGATCGCCACCAAGGGCCGCACGCCCGAGCTGGACAAGCGGCGCGAGAAGCTGGCGAAGGTGCTGGCCGGCAGCGAGCAGGATCTAGGCGCCGACGCGCTGAATGCAGGCCTTGAGCGTGGCGTCATCGCGCGAATTGAGCCGCTGAACCTCTCGGCCGGGGTTGCAGGGCTGGCGCAGCAGTTGGGCAACCGTAGCGTGCAGGCCGGCATGGTCGAGACCTGGGCCGGGCGTCCGGTGTCTCCGCTGACGCGGCAGGAGGCCGATGGCCTGGGCGGGCTGTTGCGCTCGATGCCACCAGAGCAGAAGGCGACGGCGCTGCAGACCCTGGCCGCGACCATGAGCCCGGGGCAAGCGCAGGCCCTGGCCGGGCAGTTGGACGGGCAAGACAAGGCCTTGAGCCTGGCGCTTGGCTACGGCGCCGCGCGCACCACGTTCGACCGGCCGGTCGCAGAGCTGATCCTGCGCGGGCAGGAAGCCATCAAGGCGAAGTCCATCAAGCTCGACGACGCGGCAGAGACTGGGCTAACGGCCAACTTCGAGAAGGAGATCGGCGGCGCGATCAGCAATCCAGAGCAGGCCCAGCGCGTGCGCGAGGCTGCCCGGCTGATCTGGGCCGGCAAGGCGGCAGAGGGTCAGCGCATCGACGCGGCGAACGCGGTGCGGATTGCTGTCGGCGGCCAGATCGTGGAGCACAACGGCGCAAAGGTCGTGCTGCCTGCCGGGCTGGATGAGTCGGCGCTGCGCCAGCGCCTGCAGTCGTTCACGCCTGACGCCTTCGCTGGCCAGCTCCCCGACGGTAAGGCCTACGTGCGCGGGCAGCCCGTTGACGCTGCGCAGTTCGTGGCCAGCCTGCCGGGCGCTCAGTTGCGCACCTTGGGCCGTGGGCGGTTCGCAGTAGTCAGCGGCGGCGCCATCGTGACGAATGCGCGCATGCAGCCGGTGGTTGTGGAGGTCGGCAATGCTCGATGACCTGTTTTTCGCGGACAACCTGAAGGCGGCAGGGGATGCCGCGTTGCGGCCCCCACCCGTCCCCAAGCAAGCCGCAGGCTTCAGCGCCTGGAAGACCACAACCGCCGCGCCTCGCGGCGTTGTCGCTGGTGGGGCGCAGTCGGGCGGGTTCTTTGCCGACACGCTGGCAGCGTTTGGCCAGGCGCTGGGCGGCACCGGCACCGCCAGCGCCCAGGGCATGTTCTCGACGCAGACCGACGCCGAGCGCCAGCAGTCCGAGCAGCAGGCACAGAAGATCCGGGCGGGTGGGCTGGACTTCAGCAGCGCCACGGGTGACAACCTGCGCGGCTTCGCGCGCTTCTTGGCTCCTGACCCCGAGACGGCGCACACGGCCGAGCGGCTGGTGTTCGACCTGTCCCGCGTCATGGCCAAGGCCGTCGGCTACTCCGTGGCCGGTGGCGGCCCGGTGGCCGGCGCGGTGCTGACAGGCGTCGACGAAGGCATGACGACTGCGGACGACCTGAAGCAGGCCGGCGTCGATCTCGGCACGCGCACGGCCGTGGGTGGTGTGGTTGGCCTCTCAACAGCGGTGGGCGTTGCCCTGCCGGTGGCGGGCAATACGCTTGCCAAGACGGCGGGCCTGGTGGCAGCAGGTGGCCCGCTGTCCTTCATGGCCCAGCAGCAGGCCGTGCGGTCCATTCTGCAGGCGGCCGACTATTCCAAGCTGGCCGAGCAATACGACCCGCTCGACCCGGTGGGCCTGGCCGTTTCGTCGTTGATCCCGGCCGGCTTTGGTGCTTGGGGCCTGCGGGCGGCGAAGGGCCGGGCGGCTGCAGCGCGCGCGCAGACTGATTTCATGGCTGGACCGGTGCCAAGCGCTGAGACCGCGATTGCGCAAGCGGCGCGCGTGGCAACTCAGGAGCACGTCGATGCGGCCCACGTCGTGTTCGGCATGAGTGAGCGCGCCAGGTTTGACGACGGCGCGCTAACCCGGGCGGGCGACCAGTTGGCGACCGGTAGCCGCGTCAGCGTGGCAGACATGGTGCCGGCTGTGCGCGCCGTCGAATCTCTCGATGCTTTCGCGGCGCGCACCAAGCTGAAGGATGAGCGCTTGCCCGCAGAGGTGCGCGGCAACTTTCTGGGCTGGCTGCGCGATCAGGGCGGGATCGACTCGGCCGCGCAGCTTGACCTGACGGGCGAGCAAGGCATTCGGTCGAATCCAGCGGGGGTGTTCAAGCGAACGGGCGTGGGCCTTGACGAGCTAGCCCGCGCAGCCGAGCGGGATGGGTACCTGCCGCCTGGGGCGGTAGCGTCCGACCTCGACAACGGCGGCACGCGGGCCTTTGGCGAGCTGGTGCAGCGTGCCGTGTCTGGCGAGCGCGTGCTTACCATGCAGGAGCGCATCGCAGCGGCTGAGCGAATGAGCGCGGAGCAAAACCGGGCGACCAGGCTGGAGGCGGTACAGCGAAAGCTTGAGCTTCTCGGCGTGGATGCTGGCAAGTTCGGCGACCGGCTGAATCTGCTTGAGGCCTACGCCGCAGCGCACGAGCCGCATTTGCTGGCGGCTGCAATGGACGAGATCAGCGCGGCGGCACGAGCCGCTGAACCGCGCGCAGAGGCCGATTACCTGGACGCCACGGCGCGGCAGATTGCACAGGACGTGCAGGACGTTGGGCGCACGTTGGCCGAGCATGAGGCGGTTGTCGGCAAGCTGTCGCCGATCCTTCGCGGCAAAGTGTCGCGCCTTCTGGAGCCTACGAATGCAAAAGAACCCGCCGCAGCGAAGCCCCCAGCACCAGAGCCGGCGTCAGCAGCGCCAGCAACTCCTGCGCGAGCAGCTCCGGCCGCAGCAGGAGCCGAGGGCGCGCGATCTACCACAGCCGCCGCCAAGGCCGGATTGGTAGAGGATTCCGCCGCTGCCGCGCGCGTTGAACAGGTGAAGACCGAAGCGCCCGACCTGATGGTGCAGCTCGACGGCATGGACGCGCCAATGCGCATCGACGATCTTCTCGCGGCGATCAAATCCGAGGCCGACGACATGGTGCTCGACGGCGAGCTGATGCAGCTCGCGGCCGAATGCGCGCTACGGGTGGGGGCTTGAGTCGATGAACTCCAGCAGCGTCACCAACAGGGCCAAGCCGCCAATCGCCAGGAAGGCGCAGCCCATGATGAGCCAGTACGTGCGCAGCGCCTGCATGGCGCGCTTGAGGCTACCCGAGCCACCCCAGACCATGGCCGGGATGATCAGCGTCATGACGAACACGGCGCCAAGCGTCTTCAACGCAGTCAAGAGGTAATCCATGCACCCGAATTGCAAGCAGCAGATCAACGCCGCCCGCGCAGCGCAAGGCCGCAATGGTCTCACGGCAGCCCAGGAGGCGGCAATCGATGCGCGCATGTCTGGCACGCTGCGCCGGCTGGCCTGGCAGGATCCGAACTGGCAGAGCTACAGCCGCGATCAGCGCTACCTGATGTCGGCGCAGAGCGCGCAGGCCGACATCGCGGCCGAGGCCGCGCGCAAGGTGGCCAACGCTCAGCGCCAGGTGCTGCGCACGGCCGAGACGGAGCAGCGCATTGCCGAGGTGCAGGCCTGGAAGAAAGGCACGCGCACCGATGCCATGGTGCACGACTTCGAGCGGACGCACGCCTACATCGACGGGATCAAGCGCGACGCGACGCGCGGGCTCATGGACTTGATCCAGGCGGCCGGGTCGCGGCAGGACGCCACGGCAGGCCGTCAGGCGCTGATGGTGCTGTTCGACGCCCAGAACCCGGCCATGACGCGCGATCTTGCGCTCGAAGTGTTCGCCCAGGGCAAGGCCGGCACCGGCAACGCGATGGCGAAGGCGGGCGCCGAGGCTTGGCTGAAGACGACCGAGCAGCTGCGCCAGCGCTTCAATGCTGCCGGTGGTGACGTGGGCCGGCTGGATTACGGCTACCTGCCGCAGGCTCATGACCAGGTGCTGGTGCTGCAGGCCGGGCAAGAGGCCTGGTCGCAGAAGGTGCTGCCCATGTTGGACCGTTCCCGCTACCTGCGCGAAGACGGCGCGCGCATGAGCGACGGCGAGGTTCTGGATGCACTGCGCGGGGCCTGGGAGACGATCAGCAGCGACGGCGCGAACAAGACCGCGCCCGGGTCGTTCAAGGGCAACGGCGCGCGAGCCAACCGGGGCAGCGAGTCGCGCGAGATCCACTTCAAGGACGGCGAGGCGTACCTTTCCTACCTGAGCGAGTTCGGGCGCGGCAGCATGTACGACGCCATGATCGGCCACGTCGGCGGCATGGCTCGCGACATTGGCCTCGTGGAGCGCTACGGCCCGAATCCAAACTCGCAGGCGCGGCTGCAGATCGACATTGCCAAGCGCGCCGACGGCGACGGCACCCGGTCCTTTGGCATGCGGCCCGAGTCCTTCTGGGATCAGCTCAGCGGCACGGCAGGCACACCGGCCAGCGCGCGCATCGCCAACGTGGCCCAGCACGTGCGCAACATCGAGACGTTCGGCAAGCTGCAGGGCGCGGTGCTGTCGTCGATCACGGACCTGGGCACCTACTTCGTCACGACTGGGTTCAACAACCTCAGCTATTGGGACGCGCTGCGCAACCTGGCCACGGCAGGCGGCAGCGAGGCGAAGCAGTTCATGAACGCGCACGGCATGATTGCCGAGTCCATGATTTCCGACCTGAACCGGTGGGCCGGCGAGAACGTGGCGCAGTCGTGGAGCGGGCGCATCAGCAATGCCACGATGCGGCTGTCGCTCATGAACTTCTGGACCGACTCGCTGCGCCGCGCCTTCCAGCTCACGCACATGGCCGGCATTGGGCGGATGGCCGATACCCCGTGGGCGGGCCTTGCTGAATACGACCGCTGGCGCCTGGAGTCCAAGGGCATCACCGAGGCCGACTGGGCGGTGATCCAGGCCGCGCCGCGTGACGAGTTCCGAGGGCAGCAGATGGTGACGCCGGACGGCATCTATGCCACCGAGCACCCGGACGCTCCGCAGATCGTGGCCAAGTACCTGGGCATGCTCAGCGACGAGAGCGAGACGGCGGTGATCAATCCAGACCTCGCAACCCGTGTCTGGGCGTCTGGCGGCGGCACTCAGTCTGGCACGGTGCGCGGCGAAATGGCGCGCGCGGTGATGCAGTTCAAGAGCTTCCCCATCGCCATGATGTCGCGGCACTGGCGCCGGATGCTGGAGACGCCGCAGGGCATGGAAGGCGCTCCGGTGTCTGCCAACCGGCTGGCCTATGCCGGCGCGATGATGGTGAGCCTGACCGCGCTAGGGGCCATCGCTTTCCAGACCAAGGAGCTTGTGAAGGGCAAAGACCCGGTGGACATGACCACGCCGAAATTCTGGACGCGCGCGCTGGCGCAGGGTGGTGGTCTGGGCTTCGTCGGCGACATGCTGCTGAGCGACACCACGGAAGACCGGGGCAAGCTGGACACGCTTGGCCGGGCTTTGCTGGGGCCTACCTTCGGCAGCGCGGCCGACCTGTGGGAGCTGACCAAGGGCAACGCCGACGAGTACCTCGCGGGCAAGGACACGCACGCGGGCGCCGAGAGCTTGCGGTTTGCGCGCGGGCACTTGCCGCTGGTGAACCTCTGGTATGCCAAAGCCGCACTTGATCACGCTGGCCTGAACGCGCTGCAGGAGAACCTGTCGCCCGGGTATCAGGCCCGCATGCAGGCGAAGGCGCGCAAGGATTGGAATCAGGACTATTGGTGGGCGCCGGGCGATGCAACGCCGCAGCGCAGCCCCTCTTTCGAGCAGATCGCGGGACAATAGAGCCATGAGCCCGGATCAACTCATTCGCCTAGAGGCACTGCGCGACAAGCTCATGGAGCGCGCCATCGTCGATGCAGATCCCGCGAACTGGGCAGCAGGCGACAAGGCGCCCAAGGACATGACGCGCGAAGAGCGCGGCGATGCCAAGTGGTGCCGAGGGCTGGCGATCAATACCGTATCGCTGGCCATGCAAGTGCAACGGCTGATGCTGAATCCGACGGCAGGGGGCGCGCTGGTGCCCGACAAGATGGACGCCGAGACCGAGCCTCAGGAGGAAACCATCGAGGCAGAGGTCGCCCGCTTCGAGGAGGCTGCCGCGCAGGTTCTGGCGGCGCGTGCGGTCACTCGCGCCAAGAATGGCCGCGCCAAGCGCTGACGCTCGCTCTTTCCTGGCGTTCTTCATGCGCTGGGCCAAGGTCATGGGCTGGACGGTGCCCGACTTGCATGTGCGCATGTGCGTCTGGATGGCCGAGGAGAAGTCTCCCGAGCGCGTCATGATGGTGTTTCGCGGGGCTGCAAAGTCCACGCTCTACGCCGTCTATAAGGCCTGGCGGCTGTGGCGCAACCGTGCCCATCGGTCGCTCGTATGGTCAGCCGACGGCCCCACTGCCGGCATGCTGACGGCCGACGTGGTGAACGTGCTGCGCAATCACCCCTGGGCCGCCGGCATGCTGCCGCCACGACCTGGCGCGAAACGCTTTTGGGTGAACGGCGCGCGAGACGCTCGCAATGCCAGCATGCGGGCGAATGGCGTGAACTCCAACGCCACGGGCGCGCGTGCTGACGATGTGGACTTCGACGACATCGAGGTTCCCGGCAACGTCGAGACGCCAGAGGCCCGGCAGAAGCTGCGCCAGCGAATCAGCGAGTCCACCCACATTGCCGTCCCAGGCGCACAGAAGACCTACATCGGCACGCCTCACACCCACGATTCAATCTATCCGGAGCGCATCGCAGCAGGAGCCGCCGTCTTGAAGATCCCACTCTTCGCGCACACGGTGCGCTACTCCGACACCAAGGGTCGCACGCGGTTCGCCTTCCCGCATCCGGTTGGGGTGGACGGCATCTATGTCCTGACGGGCATCCACAAGGGCGCACGGCTGTTGCGCGAGGGCGTGGATTACACCTTCAAGGCTGGCGTGGTGCAGCTCGCTGTAGCGACGGCTTCGGTGATCGACGTTTGCAGCATGTGCGCCTGGCCGGAGCGGTTCGACCGGGCGAACATCGAGCAGCGCCGCAAGGAGACGCTGACGCTGAATGCCTGGGATAGCCAGTATGGGCTTGAGGCCAAGCCGCTGGGCGAGGTGCGGCTAGACCCCGATCGGATGGCTGTCTACGACGTGGAACCCACATGGCGCCGCGCGAATGGTGAACTCACGATGTGGCTGGGCCGGGCGCGAATCGTCGGCGCTTCGTGCCGGTGGGACCCTTCCAGCGGCAAGCTCAAGAGCGACGTGTCAGCGGTGGCTGTGGCCTTGCAGGACGAGGCGGGCCGCCGCTATCTGCACCGCGTCGTCGGGCTGACGGGTGACGTGGTGGAGTTTGCCGAGGATGGAAAGACGGTGACCGGTGGCCAGGTGCACCAGCTCTGCGACCTGGTGGAAAAGCTCAAGCTGCCGCGCATCACCATCGAGACCAACGGAATCGGCAAGTTCTCGCCGGCAGTGCTCAAGGGCGCGCTGAAGCAGCGCCGACTGATATGCGGCGTGAAGGAAGACAACAGCACGGCCAACAAGAACAAGCGAATCATGGAGAGCATGGAGCCGCTGCTGCTCACGGCCGATCAGCTCTGGGCGCACGTGTCGGTGATCGACGGCCCGCTCTATCAGCAGATGCGCGACTGGAACCCGGCGGTCAAAGAGCAGCCCGACGACTACCTCGACGCCTCGGCCGGCGCCTGCAGTGAGCAGCCGGAGCGGATCAGTCAGGCCATCAACCCAGCCGAGAGGGTCGGGATTCCGACCGAACCCGGCCCGGACAGTTGGCGCCCATCCAGTGGCGTGCACCAGATCGAGCTGGAGGCCGGCATCGTGGAATGACGGCTGCGCGCCTAACCCAAGGGCGTGCACATGACTGTCAGCAACCAAGTACCGAGCGCGTCGTCGATTGCCAATGGCGCGACGACGGTCTTTCCGTTCACCTTCTACGTCGCTCAGGAGTCCGACCTTGTGGTTCGGCTCAGCGGCGTGACGAAGGCGCTGAACGTCGATTACTCGGTCGTGGGCGCTGGCAACGATGCAGGCGGCACCATCGTGATGGCGGTTGCGCCGGCCGACGGCGTGCAGGTGGACATCTTGCGCAACACGCCGCTGGAGCGCGAGGAGGATTTCCAGACCTCGGGGGACTTGCCTGCTGACGAGCTGAACCGCCAGCTTGATCGCCTGTGGCAGGCGCTGCAGGACATCAACCTGATGGTCGACGACTCTGGCATCGCGCAGGTTGACGAGTTCACAGGTGATGGCGTCGAAACCGAGTTCGAACTGACCTACGACCCGGGCGCGCTGTTCAACATTCACGTGGCCATCGACGGCGAAGTGAAGGTTCCGACGACCGACTACACCTGGACGAGCGGCACCACGTTGACCATGACGAGCGCGGTGCCGAATGGTGCAACGCTGTTGGTGTGGTATCAGCGGGCGCTGTCTCAGGTGGGGCAGTTGATACCTGAGTTCGTCACCAAGCCCGGCCAGCTGCTGACCAATGACGGGACCTCGCTAAGCTGGACCGGCGACGTGATGACGGCGCTCAATGTCAAGGGCTACGGCGCGAAGGGCGACGGCACCACGGACGACACGGCTGCGCTCCAGGCTGCCATTGATGACGCGCAATCTAACTCTGCAGGGGCTGGACGCACGGTGTTCCTCCCGGCCGGGAACTACAAGATCACGGCATCACTCGTGATCTCGAAAGAGTACGTGGCGATCATTGGGGATGGCCAGTGGTCTTCACGTATTTCCTATAACGGCGTTGCAGGTGCTGCGCTGAAAGTTGACCCAGCCCTGCACTATCTGCGGTGCCGCATGTCGAACTTCGGCATCGTGGGTAATTCGTCGAGCGGCCCCGGCATCGACTTGCGCGTGAGCAGCTCGGGTTTTGTGGGCCAGGTCTACCAAAGCGAGTTCAGCAACCTCAGCATTTTGTCGGGCGGCACGAGCTTCCTGGCGTCTGGTGCGACAAGCAATCCGCAGTTCTTCAGCAACTGCGTGCGCAACGTGTACGCGGAGAGCATCACCGGTCACAACTTCCACATTTGGAGCGGCCCCGGCAATTCGTTCATCTCGCTTTATGCGGGCAAGGTTCCTTCCGGGAGGGCGGGCTATCGCATGACGGGCGCGGTGACGCTGATCACTTGCAACGGCCTGAACGATGGCGACGTGTGGGGCGCCTTTGGCAGCTACCCGAGCGGCAGCGATGGATTCCAGGGCGACTTTGGCAGCGTGGACTATCCGGGCCTGACGTTCATCGGCTGCAACGTCGAGCGCTTCGGGTCGCTCACGACCAACGGCATCGGTATCCGGGTCTGCCAGGTCTATCGTCACTTCGACTTTATCGGCGGCACATTCCAGCGCTTCGACTCCGACATCCCCTTGGGCGCCAACAGCTACAAGGCCATTGTTTCGGCAGAGTTCGGATCCATGGTGGCGCACACGCCGATCCGGCTGGCGCCCGATTCGGTGTTCATCCGCGACGTGATCAGCGGCGACGGTACGAACACGCCAAGCCAAGCGCACCTCTACGGCGTGAACAATGTTCACTTCGAGGACGTGAGCGGCATTCTCGCGGGCGAGGGCATCGTCAGCTATCGCGTGGCTGCAGATGGCCCGCTTGACTACCCGATCAACCGCACGAGCCTGAGCAATGACATCTACGGCGGCTATGCCTATGCGCCGCACGCTGTTTCCCCGCGCCGGCTGACGGTGCAGCACATGCGCTATGCCACTGGGTCAGCGTTGACGCCCGTCGGCGCGAACCAAGCCATTGACGTGACAGGTAAGACGAAGGTTGTTGTCACGCCTGCCTCTGCTGCCAGCGTCAGCACGGCGACCTTTACGGCCACGCCGGGCAACAACGCCACGGACTACGGCCGGAATGGTGACCTGATCATCGAGGCCGGCAACAGCAATCTGACGCTGAAGCACAGCGCGAGCGGTTCGAACACCTTGCACCTGTCGGGCGGCGTGGATCTGACGCTAGCGGCCGGTGAGGTGGTGCGCTTCACACGCTCTGAGGCTGGCGGCAACTGGTGGCAAGTGGGCGGCTCTGGGGGTGGCGGCGGCGGCTCGTCTGGCGCGTCCATGACGACCATCTTCCATAACCCCTTCTTCGACATTTACGGCGCCGTTGATCCGGCTGTCGGGCCGCCGGTCGGGATGACAGCCCCCGGCTCCGCAGTCGAGGAAACGACCATCGTCTACCCGGACAATCCGACCGCTCAGTCGGTGAAGGTCATCAGCTCTGGCGCGTCCATCGGCAACGGCTGCACTATCACGCCGACTATCCAGCCATGGGGACAGGGCTCGGTATCGGTGACGATCCCGATCTACACGCTGTCTGCCACTCGCTCGTGGGTGGTGCACGGCTATGACGGCACGACCTACACGCTGCTAGGCCAGACCCCGACGGGCGCCGCCAACGCTTGGCACCTGATCAAAGGCACGTTCACCCCAGCACCTGGATCGAACTGGTCGATCATCGTTTCGTTCTGGGATGGCTCCAGCTACTACGGCGGGTTCCAGGGCTACATCGGCGGCATCAACATCGTGAAGGGCGTGACGCCAGCCAACACGCTGGAGGACTCGCTCGGCCGCCGCAGCTACACCGTGATCACCGGGGCTGCGCCTTCTCGCGCACCTGATTTCACCGGCGAGCGCTGGTGGGATTCGGCCGGCAGCAAGTTCTACATGGCGAACGGCCAAACCAATGTTTCCAACTGGATTGCGTTGACCTGATCGGAGCTGCTGCATGTCTCACCTCGACCTCGCTCTCGTGCTCTTTGGCTTGCCTGCGGTCTGCTGCATCGCGTGGATCGCGGTTCGGCTGCGAGCTCGTCGCAGGCGCATCACGCCACCTCCAAAGCCGCAAGTCAGTCCGCGCGCCAACCCGCCGCCCGCTGACCCGGACGAAGACGAGGGCGGGAAGTGAAGGTTCGGACCTTCGCGCTCGGGCTGCTTGTTGCAGCTTGCGCGAACGAGTTCCTCTGGTGGCTTGCTGCCCGGGGCACTGGCGAGCAGGGCGCGATCAGGTACGTGACGACCTGGCCGCTGGTCTGCATGTGCCTGCTCGGGCTGCACCTGGCTCTTCGTGACCGCTTCCTGTCATCGGTGTGCATCGCCGTGGCGGTCATGTCGAGCACAACGGCCGGCTGCTCGGCCTACTGGCTTTTTACGCGCTTCGTGCTGCTACCTGGCCGAGACCAGTGCAGCAAAGAGTGGGGCGTTCCAATGCTGTGTGTGTCCGCCATCGCGGCGCTAGCGGCCTTCTGGGGGTGGAATGGCAAACAGCGCTGACCCAATCGCGGGCGTGGCTCAGGTTCTGAGCGTCTTCGTCGGTGCCGCTACGGCCGCTGTCGTGGCGCCGCATCTGGTGGTGTTCATCGCTGGCGCGGCCGGTGGTGTGTTCGGGCTCATGAGCTGGCGGCAGTGCACGGTCTTCGAGGGCCTGGGCTACGTGACCGGCATGGGCCTGCTCGCCTGGCTGCTGGCCGGGTCGCTTGCTGATGCCGCGTCTGCGCTCTGGCCATGGCTGTCTGACCGTCGAGGCCTTGCGCCCGTGGCTCTGGGTGTTGGCTGGGTTGGCCACCGCTGGCCAGACGTTGGCCGCTGGGTCGGGCGCCTCTTCAAGCGCTGGGCAGAGGCGGCGATTCGTGGCGAATCTGGGAAGACGAAATGACCATCGACACCGTGCATTTCCTAGTCGTGGCCGGCATCTTCTGGGCGGTGATCTGCCGCGCCAGGTTGATGGACGACTCGACCCCGCTGCAGCTCAAGGCGCAATACGGCGTCCTCCTGGGTGGCGCTGTGCTCTCTCTGCCCATCTTCATTCCCGACCGCGCCGGCATGGTCGTGCTCGGGGTGTCCGTGCTGCTGTACTTGATGCTTGACGCCAGGCGCTGGCGGTATGGGGTGCCGCGATGATCACGCTCGCCGACTACTTCATGGCCCGCCGCGAGAAGTACCCCGCCGCGCTGACGCCCGACATCGAGCGCGAGGCCATGCGCACGGTCGATCTGGCAAACAAGCTGCTCGCTCAAGCCAAGACATACGGCGTGACGGTGGATCTGCACCCAGTCAACGCCAGCCCGGTCAGCAGCGGATGGCGGCCCCCAGAGGTCAACGCAGCCACGCCAAACGCGGCGCTGCGCTCCAAGCACATGACCGGGCAGGCCATCGACATCTTCGATCCGGACGGCGACCTTGACGACTGGCTCATGACTGGCGAAGGGCAGGCCGCTCTGACGGCGCTTGGCCTGTGGCATGAGCATCCGTCAGCAACCAAGGGCTGGGCGCACCTCCAGACCATTCCGCCCCGGTCTGGGCGAAGGACGTTCTACCCATGAACCCCTGGACCATCCTCGCCGCGCTCTTGCTTGTCGGCGCGCTGACCGGTGGCGCCTACCGCCAGGGCCGCGCGGACGGCGAGGCCAAGATCGAGGCACAGCAGGCCCGCGAGGATGCCATCGCCGCCAAGGCCTCAGACGCCGCCGCGTCAGCCATCGCTGCGGCCATCCCAAAGATCACGGTCAAGCACCAGACCATCCGGCAAGAGCTGGAGAAGGAGATCCATGAGAACCCGATCTACCTGCGCACTGATTGCGATTCTGGGCCTGACAGCCTGCTCCTCTACAACTCCACAATACCGGGCTACACCGCCCAGCCAGCACCTGGTGCAAGCGCTGTGCCCCCCACGAACACCAGCAACTGATTCGTCACCGGCCGGTTGGCGCCGCAAGGCCCATGAGTTGGCCGAACAGTACGACAAGTGCCGGGAGGCTGCGCTGGGGCAGTGAGAGCCCCGCTGCTTCTGTAGCTGCTACAGGGCCGCCATCTTCCCGGTGTCGCGCGAGGCGCTGACCGATGCCGTGACGGCCGGCACGCGCGAGCTTGGGATCCCGAACCTGCATCTGCACGACATGCGCCGGGAGGCGACAAGTGCGCTACGAGAAATGGGGTTCGACCGTGAGGCTCGCAAGGCCATCACCGGGCACAAGAGCGACGAGGCGCACGACATCTATGTCGCGGTCACCCTGGAATCGCTTCACCAGCAGTTCGACGCTGCTCTAGGTAAGCGGCAACGTCCGCCACGTCCGCGTAAAGCTGGCGGCCGTCAGACCTGAGCCAGGCGAACTCACCCTGCACGCGTCGCGCCTTGATGGTCGATGCGGCTAGGCCGATCTGGTCGGCAACCTCTTCGAGCTTTAGGGTCATGCGACCATAGCGCTCGGTCAGGAACATGGCACGCCAGAGCATGGCTAGGGCTGTCCCTTCATGGCTGCACTGATGGCCTCGCGCATCGTGGCGCCCGCGAACACGCCCGCAGCCGTCCGAACTGCGTGCACGCCCTTCGGAGTGGGCAGGACAGTGATGGGCAAGGCAGGCACCGGCACGAATCGCGGCTGGGTTGGGGTGGGTTGTTCGGTCATGGTGTATGTGGCAGGGGGCTGGGAATCAGATCTCAAGCCCGGCCTGTTCAGGCTCTGCGACGGTCTCAAACTCCGGTAATCGTGCCTATGCGAGGCACTTCGGAGCCGGTGTACTCAACGCGCCCGCCAAACTCGGCTGGCACGCGGTAGTGCTTCTGAATGTATTCAAAGCTCATGGTGCGTTTGCAACATCTTGTCGATGATGTCGGCGATGCGCCGCAGCTCGCCGTCTGGGTCGGGATCAATGGCATGGCCTTTGTGGGGCACGTTGATACTGTTCCAGTGGGCGGCTTCGGCAAAGGTCTGTGCGATCTCGGCGCGCAGCTTGCGAGCGCGGGCCATGATGTCCGCTCGCTTGTTCTTGCCAATGCTATGCACCACGCTTCGCGGGGTGTCCTGGTTGATCAGGGTCATCTCTCACCTTTCCGCCCGCTCTCGGGCTTGTGTGTTGGTCGGGCCCCGGGCATCTGCCACCAGGCCTAACTGTTGGGTTACGCCGCATGGTCCTGCTCCGTTAATACAACGTCACCGCGCCCGAGTACGTTGGCGGCACCAGCCCATCGCATCACTTCGCCAATGGTCGTCTCTGGCGTAACAGTGAGCGTTCTTGTCCTCTCTACCGCGTTGTAGTCGGAGGATGTTTGAACCCACACCTTCTGCACCACAACAAGCGGCCTAACATTTACGTCAACCGGACCTTGCGCCGGCATAGTTTCGTTGCTCATTTTTTCTCCTGTGCCGGCGCAAGGACGGTTACGTCAGCGTTGCACGTCACGCGCGAGCCCACGGCATCGACGGACAGGGCCAGGGGTGTGC
>ERZ869925.339-NODE-339-length-35807-cov-8.251454_pt1 | contig 35807 bp, 55 predicted proteins | sample MGYA00579311_ERZ869925 | MGnify/ENA primary metagenome ERZ869925 (study PRJEB32216, sample SAMN09231817) | wastewater metagenome | place: USA: Maryland | collected 2016-07-30 | study: EMG produced TPA metagenomics assembly of the PRJNA472060 data set (Reclaimed...
ACACATAGTCACAAGTAGCTTGATCAAGTGCAAAGTTTCTAGCAGCCGAGAAATCATTCACCCAATCAAAATGAAATACTTTACACCCAAGTGCTTTGGCTAATTCTACAGAATTATCAGTCGAGCCAGTATCAACAAAAATGATTTCATCAAAACAATCCTTGATGGAAAAAAACCATGCGGGGATATTATGTTCTTCATTTTTACAAATTACAGTTAAGGAAATAGTAGGTCTGTTCATGTTCATGACTTTCCTAATATTTCCTTACAAAGTAAATAAATTTTAAACCTTAGTCGCGCTAGTTTGCCCGTCGGTTAATGACTTAACTCGTAAAAGAGTTGATGAACCTCTTGAGTAAATATTCCAAGTTCCATCTGATTTGCTAAAGGTCGCATTGCCTTCTAGAATCTCTTGAATACGTTTTACTGCTCCGAATACTGTGTCAGGGTCCATTGCTGTATTACCAAAGCTAGATGCCGTAGTTCCTAGGGCTCCATTGAACGCAAAAACAGTCCCGCCTACACCTAAAAGCGTTTCACCAAGTGCACTAACCGAAGAACCTAGACCAACACTTAAAGCATTTAAAGAACTTCCAATTGCTAGTTGAGTAGACGAAAGAGCTGCTACACTTGAACCTAAAATTGCTAAATCCTCATCCACTTTATCATTAGGGCCTAAGCTTCCATTAATATATCTCAAATTAGTTGCAAGCGTTGCCCCGCCATCGCATTGAAACACTATTGAAGTACTAGGATCATATTGGAATCTATAAAGCCCACTTGCCGCAGGAATCTCTGTAATTCCAGGTGCCGCTAGTGCTGTAATTCCTAAGCTATTAAAAATTGTAAATGTCGGGAATAATCCCGTGTAATCAGCCGCCGACGTTGGTCCAAATTTAAGCCAATATGTTTTCATTGATAGTATTCCTCAACAATAATTATTCCAGAGCCGCCAGCGCCGCCGTTTGAACCTGTGCCAGCCGCGCCGCCTGCGCTTCCCCCAGCTCCAACTACATAAGAATAAGAGGACGATGGATTAATGATAATTGCATCTACATAACCACCAGCGCCACCACCAGAGCCAGCATAGTTAGCAGTATCTTGACCACCACCACCGCCACCGCTTCCAGTGTTTGCAGTAGCATCATACCCTGCACTCCTAGCGTTAGTTGCATAACCACCGCCACCAGCTCCACCAAATGCGGTTACTGCTCCATTACCACCAGCGCCACCACCCGAAAGCGATTTAGCACTGTCTCCGCGAGCACCTGCAACCGCAATCCCTACTGGACCTGTACCTAATGAAGCTGCGCCGCCTACTCCACCTGTTCCGTTATTTAAATAAGAAGTCCCGCCGCCGCCGCCTGAACCAGATAGTAATGAAGTGCCAAAAGTCGTAGTGCCGCCAGCGCCGCCGTTTGAATAACCTGAGGTAGATACTGAAGGTCCACCACCACCACCACCACCGACTAATCTAACACGAATCCATAAAACACCCGTTGGGGTTGTGTAAGTTCCTGACGATGATGTAAATTTTTGAACGGTAGGCGGTTTTAATACTACGCCTTGAGTACTAAATAGCATTCTATACCTCTTAAAAAAGGGAGTAGAGCTTTAACTCCACTCCCCTCTCCTATTGAACAAAAGACCACTAATTGCCTACGCAACTAATATTAAGCCACAACCCCATTGTAACTGACAATATCTTGAACCTTTTTAATTACAAAATTCAAAGAAAGGTCAGTTGCATTGCCGTTAGCTACTGAAGTTACAAATTGTAATACGTCTCCAGCTTGTAATTGAAGTAGTGTAGAACCAGCCGCAGCAAGTCCTGAGTATCCAATTACGCCTGACAATCCTGCGTTTTGGAGAATCATGTTGGAAATTCCAAGATTAATCGCAGTTGCCCCACCTGAGGTAAATCGTGCTACTTGGAAAGCTACTTGCATTGCACTTGAAACACCTAGTGCATAGCTTCTTACTGATTCCAAAGTACAAGGATAAGGTAGAACGTGACAAACCTTAGTTGTTCCTGTTGCTACTGCTCCTTGGGATACGAAATACAATACTTCTTTTTGCTCGGATGCACTTAAATCTCTATTTACTATCGCCATTTTTTTTCTTCCTTTTTAATGTTGGACAACAATTTCATTCGTCGCTTTTGCAAAGTCTTTTCTCATATCCGCTGCAATCGCTCTGAATTCATTTCTTTTTGATTGTTTATTGTTCTCTTCTATTTGCTCTCTTTGTTTTACCATTTTCTCAAAATAGCTGTCATCCCGATGCGAATCGATGCTCCTAATTTTCCAACAAACGGGCTCAATACCCCATTCAACTGGATTACCCCTCATCGTCCAATCATCTGTCAAACAAACTATCAATTGAGGCATTGGAAGAGCTACCGTAAGTGTTTTCCCTTCAAAACTATAACTCTCGTAACGAGTTGCTTTTCTATATATCTGAACTGCGCCATTAGGCGACCTCTCAGCATACAAATCTCGCGAGTATGATTTTAGTTCCTTAGTTAATCGCTTACAGTAGCTATCCATCACCACACCACTATGGAGAAATATAGTTACGTCCCACTGCACAAGCCGATGGCTTCTCAGGGAACAAGTTAGCAAATAATCTTAGACGCGCTTCGAAGCTATCGCTCGAAATTTGGGCAATATAATAGGAGCCACCTTCATCAGCCCATTCGAGTTCCGAGAGAACATATTTTTTGTATGTTTTCGAATCGATCATGAATACTCGTGTCGGAGCATCTTTGTCTGCTACCCAAGGCACGCCTGCAAACTCAAGGTAACTCATATTCTTATCAGAGAATGTTCCATCACCTTTAACTTTTGCAGTAACAGTGTTTACAAAGCGTTTATCAGCAACCAACAATTTGTTGTAATATCGCTCAGAATCGTAGTCAGAGAATAGAGCGTCAATCTTAGCTCCGCCTCGTCGTTTAGCTTCATTGTACATTTGTTGTAAGAAATCCAAAGTCAACTGATTGCCAGAAGCATTCAAAAGATTACCTTGGTATACAGGATATGTAGAACGATCAATACCGTAAATTGTAGTTGTTAAGCCGTCTTGAGCTGTTAACAAACCTTGAATTTCCATGTTGTACGCGCCTGAACGTACTACAAAGTCAGTTGCGGAAACAGTAACAGCAGCAGACAAAGTCAAGGTCGCTGTAGTAGTTCCAGACAATCCAGTGATTTCAACCGCAGACGCAACTACAGTTCCAGAAGAGTTAACAACATCAATAACCATACCGATATCTAAAAACTTATTACCTGGCTCAGTAGATTCACGGCCTGTTACAGTAATAACAGTTGAAGCAATAGCGTTTGCAGCTACAGTTGCTAGCTTTCCATCGCCATTCCAAAACAATTGTCTATTAACATCGTTTTTAAGGTCGATTAATCCTTGCTCCATCTCAAAAGACATAATGTTCACAAAAGAACCTTTGTCGCCTTGAGAAGCTTTGATCATCGGGCCAGTTACACCAAAACGAAGATAGTTAAACTTAGCAGAAATAACAGCTTGTTGAGTTGTTTGCTTGCCGATAACAGGAAGGTTGCCGCCGTCGGAAGTAGCGCCAATACCAGGATTACGGCGAACTTTTAAAGGTCGGTTAACTTGTAAACCATTATACTTTTCTTTTCCGTTTTCGATATGCTTATAAAGCGGAATCTCATCATTGAACTGAGACACAATCGGACCAGCGTAGTAATTCTTAAGAATCCCTAACGCGTTATTTATACTTGCAAATGTATTCATAATTCACCTAATTTTCTGCCTGCATAGCTTGCAGGGCTAATGCTGACGCTTCTTTAATAGTTCTAGGATTCTTTGGCGCTTGGCCTGGAATCCCGCCACCTGAAGGAACGTCGGCTCCATTAATGTTTTTTTGTTTTTGAGAATTCACAAGTGAACTATATTTCTTAGTAAAAGACTGCTCAAACCGCTCATTAATGCCTTTGTACACTCTTTCAAAATCATCAGGTTCTAGTGTGCCCTTTTTAGCTGCAATCGCTTCAAGCTTAACCATAGCAAGCTCTTCATCTACGTCAGGATATTTCTTGCTATACTCTGAAAACCTAGCGTCTAGCTCAGCTTCCATTGCTTGTGCTTCACGTTGCTTTAGCGTCTCACCCAAGGATAAAACTTCATTAATCTTTGCTTGAGTGTCAGGGTCTAGACCTGCGCTGCGTACTTCCTGTTTAAGCTCCTGCTTTTCTTGATTCGTAAGCCCTAACAAATCTAAGGCGCCTAAATACTTCTCACCATAAATTTCTTTGAACTGTGGAACCAAATCAGGATTCTTTTTTATAGTCATTAGATCAGCTAAAAGATTCTCGCCTGAGTACTTTTTGTACGGTTCGTACTTAGCTTCATACTCGGCTTGAAGTGCCTTTTCTCGCTCAGCTAATGCTTGTGTTTTCTTTGTATAATCAGCTTGTCGGAGTTCAGAACGTCGCCAATTTTCTAGGTCGTTAACTGAGTATTCCTTACCTTTCCAAACGAACTTTTGCGCATTACTCAAATCCAATGCCTCTTGTGCTAATTCACTTGAGGCCTTTTGGGTTGCTTCAGCAATCGTTTTCGGAGGGGTTATCTCCGCGCTTGTTTCAGTTTGGTTTACTTCACTTTCATTTTGCGTATCTAGATTAGTTTCGTCAAGGCTCATAGGTTTCCTGTGTTATTGTTTTCGTTGTTTCATCATTTCAATGATAGCTCTTTCGCGTAAACTTTTTGGCTTATCACCCATTTGTTCAGGCTTCATTCCACCCATCATTTCTTCAAATAATGCTATGTCTTGCTCTTTATCTTTGTGAGTTTCATCAGCCATAGGGTCGATTGCTTCAATGTCTTCTTCAGCCGATTGCATCTCACCTTTAGGCGCCAAATCAGTGGCAGTATTTTCGTCTTCTTCCTTTTCGGGAGAGGTCTCTATTTCCACTTCAACTTTTGGACCTTTTCTTTTTGCTAACATCTCAAGTAACATTTCTTTTTTATCCATTATCTAATACCTCTTGGTTTTGTTTTACTGATTGCGCTTTTGCCAATAGTTCAGGAGGTAACTCAGGTCTTGGTGGTAAAGGTGCAGGCTCAGGTAATGGCTGTTGATCTAGCGCCCCTGTGAGTTCCATCTCGTAATTTAAATGTTCATTGATAGTCGTTTCAATTAAAGCTGCTAACATTGGGGATAGTTCACCCGTCTTTTCTTTGCGATATTGATTAAGCTTCTTAATCCAAAACACATGATTATCCATCTTGTGAACTGGAGGTAATTCCCCAGCTTCAATCATTTTAAGCCCTAGCATGAATTGAAATTCATCAAGCGATTGGTCACGCCACATTTCGCCAATATCACCGAATTCAAGACTAGATAATACTGATTCTCTCACTTTAGGATCGTTAGGCTCTCCGAGTAGTCCTTGCTGATAAGCGTTTAGAATTTCTTGTCTACGCAAAGTCTTGCTACCTGGAAGAGTTGAGCCTTTGATAACAATAACGTCAGTATTACCTCTTAGCTGTTCACCCGTAACAGTTTTGACCATGTAAGATTGATTCTTGCCTGAGATTTTCATCTTTCTAGGCATGGTGTAAAACTTCTCAACGTACTTCAGAATCAAAGTTCCAATTTTAGCGTATGACCTTTCATGCTGCTCGATCATCACGCCTGCTCTAGAATCATCTTGCTCAACTAAAATTTGCATTCCAAGAGCTGGAATACCAGCACTAGGAATTGTCCCACGAGATACGTCTGAAATACCTGAAATATAGTTGATTTGTTCATCAACTCTTTCCTCCTCCGCATACGCATATTGTGGTATAGTCGGCATCTGCAAAGGTTGTGGGGCACCACCATTTGGTGCATTTGGTACCACATCGTAATAAACAACTTCACCGGATTGGTCGTTCAAAGATTCTTGCGCTAATCCTGAACCTCTCGCAGCAATTATTTTTCCAGCAAGTAACCGCTTCGTCCAATCTACCCGACGTCTAATAACCTCATCGTTATAATCTTGAATCGGTCTAATGTGAGTAATGATAGCCTCAGAGTAGTATTTCCCACCAACCATGATATCATCAAATTTGGCAAAAGGAATTTCACCTACTGGTAAAGGCTTATCCTCTAGCAAAACACCATTAGCACAAACAATCATTCGACCGTTTGGATAATCCTTTGACCGTTTCTCATACTTAACAAGCTCAATAGCGCAATTCTTCATCGATTGAGCAAGGCCGCTATTTGATGGGCCTTTTTGATTGATCGATTTGATTCTATCTTCATACTGCAAAGAGAGTAGCCAAGCGTCTTCCTCTTTAACTTTTGCACCTTTTTCACCATAGCGAAGCTTGAAGTAATCAAGTTTTCTAACTGAGGCCTGAATAATATCTGAAGCGTCTTCTAGAGTCTTAGCTAGAGGGTCGGGAAATACTTCAAAAGCTGACACAACATCAACTCGAACGTCTCCTTCATAATCTAGTTCCTGAGTCTCAGGATTGACCATTTCTTTACCTAGCGTCGGGTCCCAGCTTACTTTCATATAAGCATGACCGCATTGCTGAACCCACATGATTAGGTTTAGTCGCTTCTCATCGATGTTTTGTTTATCCCAAATCCATTTAAGAATTTCTAAGCCTAATCTCGCTGCTTCTTTATCCTCAGTATCATTGCTCTCAGGTCTAACGTCGTAACGTGGTGGGTTTTTACAAAGCTTTGCTTGTCTGTTTTGTACAGTCGGAAGAATCTTATTCACCCGAATAGGTAATTGATTACCTCTATTTGCTACACGATTAATCGGCATAAATTGCCGCATTGTCGCGTTGTATGTAAGGCCTGAGAATCCAAGTAAGGAAGCGATATTGGTCATCCAAATAGATTCATGCGCTATTCTAGATGCCTGTGATCGTCTTTCTTCAACAAGTGATCGAACATGACCAGCAATCTTTTGCTCGTCTATTTCAATCATCGTTTTTCTTGTTTGCTCTTCGTCTTCAAAGCCTTCCATAGTGCCTACCTAATGTTGGATAAAATAGCCTGTTGCTGACTCAACTCATGATCTAAATCTTGATTATAGAGTTGATTGTTAACCATATGTTTTTTCAAGTTTAACTCTTCCATGGCTACACGGTCTACACTCTGAGAATAATCATGATAGTTTTTACTCATGATTTTATTGATCAGCTTTTGCGTTGTGTATTGATAAAACATTTCTCTACACACAAAAACGATCAATAAAACGATTAAAGCAAGCTCGGTCATGATCGGCCCTCAAATACTGCTTCCTTCGCTCCATGCATGAGTCGATTAATATCAGCATCTAACCTTGCTTGAATCTCTGCACTCTTTCCGTATTCACAAACTTTAATATTTCTGAAAATGAAATAGTCGTTCGGTCCCCATCCTTTTTTGTTATAGTGTCTGCAAAGTTCAGGGGATGTTTCTACCCAATCTTCCCCGTCGATGATTGCGGTTTCGATTTTATCCATGAACATCATGGTTGTTTCGCGTTCTTCTTTGTCTACTCTTTCAACTGGTTTTAATTCAGTTTGTGCTTTTGCCATTAGTATTCGTCTCCTTGGTTCTTAACCATTTGTTGTATGACCCAACGTTCGTAATCTTTATCAAGTGGTGAATGTGGTTTTTTAAGTTCTAAACTCTCTCCTTGTGGTGGTGTTACTATCTCGAGAAGACTAGACAATGCGTCTCCACAATCATCGAAAGCCCCTCTAGGGAATGTTAATAATTCTTCACAGAGTTCAGTGCAGTTGTCATTTAAAAAAATTCGACCCCACTCAAACATAGGTACTAAACCTTGAATTCTAGCATTCTTTGATTGTTTACCGCGAGTGATGCCTTTTACAGGTAACACCTTGCCACGCTTACGCATTTGCTCATCTAGAATGTATAAAAGAGCTTCTTGATAGGCTACAACTTCAACGCCTATAGCTTTAGGCTTAAACTCTTGGTGAATCTCAAATATTTTATTAACAATCTCCGAAGGCGTAAGCCTATAACGATTAGCAGCCCTAATATACCAGTTATTTTCTGGGTCCACACTCACTACAACAATAGCAGTATAGTCGTTATGATCTTTTTGCCCAATGGCAGGGTCGATAAACGCAAAGTTATGGTAAATTTTAGGTAACACCATCCAAGTTTTAAACCATTCAGGTCTAAATTTACGTTCTTCGTCTGGAACTATAATATTTAGGTATTGATTCGCAAAAAGGTAAGAGCCCATGACTCTTCTTTTCGCGTCTAATACTTCTTTACTCAGCTTTTCTGGAAAAAATAACGTGCCATCATCTCTTATGGCCTTCTCATACGTTACCGACCAGCCCGCTATGTGCGTGGTACCAAAAAACATCTATTTTTTCTTTTTAGTAGCCTTAGGCGCTGCCATAATATTTAACTCAGGCTCTAAATTTACCCAAACATCATCACCATTTTCGTCTTTTTGCTTACGATGCCATTTTCCATCAATCTTTTTATCGTAGTTACCAACAAAGCTAGGCACTTCCACTAATTCCGCGCCTTCATAACCATGGTTAAATGAACTTACTCCATCCCAAAGCACTACATTTAAAATTTCGTCGTTCTTTATGATCGCATATCTAGCCATTTATTCCCCCTTAAAAAACTACTTTTACTACAATGCAACCTGGCCCACCAGTTCCACCAGCTCCGCTATTGGTCGTATCGTTTCTAGCAGCTCCACCGCCGCCACCACCGCCGCCATAGCTTCCTCCCGTGCCGCCATTGCCTGATGTTGAAAATAAAATATTATCAAGAGTTGAAGCACCACCTGCTCCGCCACCACCTGTTATATTAAAACCAGCCGGATCAAGCGCACTTTCACCCGTACCGCCGTTAATATTTACTAACCCATTGCCTCTATCCCCATCTCGACCGCGAGAAACTGAAGTATTTCCAGAAAACTCAGGTGCATTTCCGCCGCCTATCTGGGTTACATTTCCAGTTGATATACCGCCGCCGCCTCTTCCACCTACTGTGTAACCGTCTTGGTTAAAACCAGTACCAGCCGCAGTAGCGCCAGAACCACCATTTGAGCCAGAACCACACAAAGCTTGTGTGCTACTAGGCGCAACGCTTGAAGTTGTAGCAATAGCGCCTACTGAACCACCGCGTGCGTAAATTAGAGCACCAAAACGAGTTGTTCCCCCTGTTGAACCTTGTAAACCGTTTGTATTGTTTGTTGTAATTGAGGCCCCACCTGCCCCACCTGCTCCTATTTCATAAGCCACTGGGCTTGATAAGCTAGAAGCAGCAATATTAATAAAAATATAAGCTCCTCCACCACCGCCTGCACCCCCCGCCGAGTTTTGTGTAGCATCGTATTTTCTACCCGAAGTGCCACCTCCACCACCACCCACACAAACTACAGAAAGTGTTTTCGCTAAAGGTGGAAGTGTGAAGTTTCCCGACGTAGTAAGTAAATAAAAGTATGGCGCAAGCTTTTTCCACTGAATACCCCAAGCCGAGCCATCCCAAGAAAATACCATGATATCCCACTTAGATAACAGCCAGTAAGTATCTGAATCGATATTAACTTTACCAGCTCCGGTATCTCGTTTTTGAATCGTAATGGTATCGCCTGCGGTTAATCCTGTGGTCGGTAATGTTATCGATACATCGCTTGCCCCAGTTGTAACATACCAACAAAAGCCAATGTCACTTGCTGTTAAAACTTGATCAGTCGAAACCCATCTGGTCTGAATTCTGCGATACACTATCGGTTGAGTATTAAAGCTCTGAATAAAAACATTAGGTCGCATAATACCCCTTAAAAGTAACTTTGTACTACTACGCAGCCATCGCCACCAGTACCGCCTGCGCCTGAGTTTCCTACGCTATCTCTAGCGCCGCCACCACCGCCGCCACCGCAACCACGGCCACCATTACCACCATTACCGCCATTGGTTAATAATGAGCCTGCACCACCTGCACCGCCGACACCATAAAAGTTAAATCCAATGATTGTTGGAGAAGTACCAGCCGCTCCAGCTTGCCCGTCAGTCGTTCCGCCAGTTGAGTTACTTGCTCCGCCTGTAATAGATGCAAAGCCATCTCCGCCTGCAAAAAAAGCTCCGCCTGCGCTTACACCACCACCCGCAGCTCCACCTTGGCCCCAACCTGAGTTCTGCGTTCCACCACTACCACCAGCACCGTTAGTATTAGCAGCACCACCAGCCGAGCCTAGACATCTGCTACTACCACCAGTCCCTCCGGATGCATTACCACCAGCAGCCCCACCACCGCCTGGACCTAAAATTAGGTAATTACCAAATGACGAAGAACCACCAGAAGAACCAGCTTTTCCGTTTGTTGAGTTAGTCGTTTGAGATGCGCCACCTGTTCCACCTGCCCCAACCGTAATCGCAACTGTATCGTCTACAGAGTCAGCATAAAAACTCATGTTAGCGCTAGCACCTGAACCACCGCCACCACCTGCAACTGCCGCAGTACCACCTGCTCCTTTACAGCCTGAACCACCACCGCCGCCACCAGAACAAACTTGCACCTCTACCGATCTACACAAATAAGGTTTTGTCCAGGTTCCTGAACTTGTAAATGCATCAAACTTTGGAGCTATAGACCAATAAAACGGCGACCAGTCGCTTGAATATCTAAATGTGCATGAATCGTACTGCACAAATAACTCAGCCAAAGTAGAGCCGTTGGATATAATAACTTTACCTGCTCCTGTATCAGCTTTCTGAACGCTAATCAGATCACCGTCTGAAATGCTTGCCGCAGGAACTGTTATGGTTACATCACTTGCGCCTGTAGTTACTAAAATAACATAACCAACATCGGCCGCTGTTAATACAGTGTTTGAGCTAACCGCCCTGGTTTCCCACTCGATCGGCGTGTTTGATTCGCCTGCTAAATTGCTAGAATTACTTCTCATAACACTCCTTAGAGTTGAGCAAAACCTGCTGAAATACCACGGTTAATGTAAACAGTTGTGGTTGCTCCGCCTGTTTGTAGATTAAAAAACCCAGCCCCATTAAAATGAAAAGCTTCCGTTGCGGCTATTGGATAAAGTTGAGCTATAGCAAAGCTGCAGCCGTAACTATTGGTAGAACCCGCAGAAAAATATAATGTTCCTCCTCCTCCGTATTTAACAGTGCAAAAGTTTTGTCCGGGTAGCGGGCTAATTAAAGCCGTTAAACTCGCTCCAATTACTAATGTTTCTGGGTATAAGCTGAATACGTCGTCTCTTTGTTGGCTCATTTATTTTCTCCAAAATGCTTTTCTCTAAATATTTTGTCTGCTTTTTCATCGTCTTCTTTGGTCTTAACAATGTTAAGCGTTTTACTACCAAAATGTAAACATCTTGAACCAAAGTTGATCACCGTATTAATCCCGTTTTCTTGCGCACGCTTACAAAAATCTAGGTCATTATTTTTTAAATCCAGTCTTTCGTCAAGCATCCCTATAATTTCAAATACTTTTGAGCTTACCATCGTGCAAAAAAAGGTTACAAACGTGAAATTAATGAGCATGGGATAACCACCTACAGGTTGTTTTAAATACTCTTCTTTCCCTCTGTACCAATCCAAGTCTGTAGTAGTTGGGATAAACGAATCACCTAGCGGCATTACAGTTATGTAATTAAAAGGAATATCCCCGTTACACATCACGTTTTGGATCATTGGCTTACTGTAAATTTCAGCTCCAAAAACCATTTGTTTTACACAATCCCCAGCCATCACGACATCATCCGAGTGCATAAGAAATTGATCAGTAACATCTTTTGTTAAGTTATAAATAAACTCGAACTTCTTTGTCGCATTGTTAAGTTTTGGATCATGGATTAATTTAACACTGTCAGTTGTTTTTATATCCGGAGCTTTCTCGGCACTAGAGACAACATAGGTAGTCATTTTGTAATTACCCGGTAGCTGCCAGTTGATACCCTCTAAAGCAGCCAACAAGTAAGGGTCGTTCTGATTTAAGTGATGCGTTACTATACAAGTAATATTAAGCATAAACCCCCCCTCTCACTTTTTTATAAAGCACTTCGTCTGCAGCTTTTTCCATTTCACGTGTTTTAGTTACGCTTAAAGTTTTGCTTCCAAAATGGATTGCTCTTGCTGCTGTATTCACCATACTTGGAATTCCCTTTTTTCCAGCTCTCCAACAAAAATCTACGTCCCAATTCTTACAATCTAGGCTTTCATCCGGGGGGATATCTAACAATAGCTGTTTAGGCATTAGCGTGCAGTAAGTAGCTACCCAATCAAAAGGAAATAGCATTATTTCAAGTGGTTCATTGCGTTCTCGTTTACCTTTTAACCACACAATATCCAGTGTTTGCGGTACAGCTACAGGCTGGCTATTTTCATCGAACATAATAATCGGTGCAATGTATTTGCTAGGAGTATCCCCGTTGCATCTTGGGTTTTGGATTAAAGGTATTTGCATTCCTTTTTGAGCTGAAGCCATCGCTTCCAAGCATCTTGTCATTAGAATTACATCGTCACTTAGCAGTAGCACATACTCATGCTTTGCTATGCTTACTCCATGTTTTATTTTGGGAATAATATTATTAAGCTTTGGGTCGTGTACAACTGTTAGATTAGGTACACTCGGCAATCCAGGCAGCTCATGAGCATCGCTGATCAGTATCGTTTCTATTTCGCCATCAATTTTCTGATCGATGATGGACTCCAAACATGCTTGTAAGTATTGGTTATTCTGGCTTAAGTGATGCGTAACTATTATGCTTATGTTCATTGTTTTATTCCTATTTCGTTTTTTAATATATTACCTATTACGTCATCCGCGGCATAGCGTGTGCCTATAATTACATACACTCCCCCCGGGTCCAAAATAGCGTCGTTTAGCTTGTAATGACGTAACACTTTCTCCCTTTGCTCAGGAGTTAAGCTGTTGTTATTACTATTTAAATCATCTGCCACGATGCAGCTGTAATGCTGGCCTACTTTAACAGTATCCACACCACCCGCAGTAATAGAGGCCTCCTTATAAGGATGCGTACGCTGAGCTACTGTTAACTCACTCTCCCCCCACAAAGGCCCTTTAAAGTCGCCAAATAGCTCAATCATGTTAGGCATAAGTAAATAGGCTTTTATCTCTCTTAAAAAGTTTTTCGAGTTCTCATAAACCTCTGAATCAATTAGTATTCTTTCGTTTGGATTATTAATTAGTCGCCAAATTGCATAGCCAGTAACACCTAGCGACGACTTTAACGACCCGCGTGGCATTACTATTAACTTACGCTTTGTTGGAGCTTGTAAATTTCTAATCATCCCGCCATGCGTGCGGGGATTAATATCATGCATAGCTAGCCCGTACTTGCATAGATGATACAAACTACTTTTATATAGCTCTCGTATTAAAGCCTTACTTTTGCTCAAGAATTGCCTCGGGATTATCTTTAAGCATTTGTACTAGCTGTGCTTTTGCTTCGTCTTCAGATATTGTTATTTGCTTTGCTGCTTCCGTAACTTGTACGGCCGCAAGTTTAGGCATTAGATATGGAAGTAATTGAAAGTACACAGTAAACTTGCTTTTAAGTATGTCCAGCTCTTCTTCCGACGTTGTAGCGTGCTTTTGTAACTCGTTTAAACGTTGCAAGTCTTTTTCAATGCGTTCATCTAGTTTTAGGGTTCTGCCTAAATCGTTCATCTTTCTCTTAAAGCGTTTTCTGTTAAGAGTAATTAAAGATTCAGCGCCTATTTTTCTTCCCATTGTTGCCATAAATGTTCGTTATTTAAGTAGAAATATCACCATAGCGCTTAAAGCCTATTGTTGAGCTTTGTTAATAGTATTTTAAGCCAATTCAAAACACAAATTATTAATTGCAATATGTAACATAATGCGACATATTAATATTAAGGAGTCATATGAATAACGGCATAAGAATCGATGAGCCACATGAAAAACTAATTAGCCAAAACAAAGTGTTAAGACAATTTAACACTTCAAGACAGACGCTTTACCGCAAAGTTCAGAGCTTGGAACTAGTAGCTTTTAAGTTACCGAGTGATAAGCAAATTTACTTTAGCTTAAAACAAATAAACTGGCTTTTAGGCCATAAAAGAAAAAGGAAGTAGTTTTATGTTTATTCCTACATGGGCGATAGTTTTATTGATTGTGTTTTTTATGCCAGCTTGGATGTGGCTTTTAGCGTTTGGCTTAGGCGCGATTGCAGGTGTGCTTTTTTTAGTCGCCGCTTATTGGGATAGTATAACAGGTCCATTGTTCTTTGCATTCCTTGGAATGGGTATTATAGGCGCTATATTTTCTTTAATTGAGACAACTTTTAAGGCTCTTCAAGATAAGTGGCGGGCTAGGCGAGAATCGAACTCGCGACATCATCCGAAGTGCTAGCGTTTCGGGAAGTTCTACCAACTGAACTACTAGCCTACGTTAGAATAAGCTTTTCTAGCTTTAGCTGCCAAGTAGTCTTTCATGATGTCTTGATAATCCACTTCTTTTGCTTTGTTGTTTTCAATTGCTTCTTTTCGTTTAGCTTTTTCCTTTTCGGTCACTTTAAGGCCGTGAAGCTCAATACGAAGCTTCTCTATTTGATTAAAAAGGTCTGCTTCTTGTATTTTCATTTTACCAACTAAACGTAAGAGATTTTGATTTTTTTCCTCAACTATCTTAATCTCTTTGATAACTTGAGTCATTAGGTCTGTAAGCTTATTTTCGCGATCTTGCATTATATTACCTCGTCGATCGAATAAAACGTACAATATCCATCAGGTCTATTACAAAACGAAGGAGTTAAATAAACGTAGCCTTTGTCATGACAATTTGTTCCCCATGAGTTTTTAATAATTAAATAAAACCCATCTTTTAACTCTGGGGCTATTTTATAACCTGAAATCATAACCGCGTGACCGCCATCTGTCATTGGCGAGTCTTGTCTAATAACTTCTGAGCAAGTGTTTAGGTCTTTAGGTACTCTAAAAGCGAAATAAATAGGCTTTCCTTCGCGTAGTTTTTGTTTAATGCGGTCAAAGTCCAAACCAAGATAAGACTCCTTAGAAAGCTTAACAATACGGTTTAAATCAGCATTAGGAAGGGGGGACGATTTAGCTTCTGGCCAAAACTCCTCTTTAGTAATTTTTAGCTCTTTAGCTTTTTGCATGGCCGGATAGATTGAATATTGTTGATATCTAAACCAAAGCTCTGCTTCTGAAAGGTCCACCTTTTGGCCGTGTAGGTTTTCCATAGCAGCAATCAACCCGTATGCCGTGCAACGTGGGCCAATTTGATTTTTAACAGGTGTATCTTTATGTCTTAAATCAGCTCCAAGATCAGGTTTTGGAGGAACTGGCTTCGGGGCAAAAGCATAAGCTTTTCTAGCGTAAGCATCTGAAATTTGGTCAAAGATAGACGAGTGCGGTTTTGGGGATGCTTGAAGCTTCTTTTCGTTCTCAATTCTTTTCAATAAGTCAGGACCAAACATTTTTTTAAAGTCTTGAGTTTCTTTCGCGTGCGGTGAAACAGTCATGACCTCATTCTTTTTGGTTGGAGCCGTGATTTTCTTCATAATCGCTTCATGATCTAAAGCTAGTGCATTGGTAGCTAATAATAACAGTAAAAATGTTTTCATGTTTTAATCTCGATTCTAACGAACTCTTCTTTTCGTTTAGTTTTAACTTGTCCTACGACCCATGCCCCAGTCAACTCCCACGAGTCATCGACAATAAAAAGCTTCTTTAAGCCATCGATAACAGGCTTTAGCGTGCTTACTGCCCCGTCGTAATCCATGAACCGACTTCTACCAATCGTTGCCTTTAATTGGACATAGTTCCAAGGTAGGTTGCTATTTAGGAGCTTGTCTTTATTTTGCATAAATAAATAACGAATCTGGTCTTTCCAAGTATCAGCGTTTCGTTTTCTTTTTTGCCAATTTTGCCCAAGCAACTGATTTGCAGTTTTAGGAGCACCGAAAAGAGTAATTACAATTCTATTGTTGTAAACTTCCATTGAATTAGTGTTTCGCATTAGCTTTATCTATCGCCCGTTTAAGTTTTAAAAGCTTCTCTTGATAAAGCTCTGATCTAAAATCTATTCCAAAATGAACAAGTAATGAACCTGACACAATATTGACGTCGATAATTTCTTTAATAGTCGGGATTAAATCGTCTGATCTATTAGCTTTTAGAATTTCGACTATCACTTCGCCTGATTCTTCAATCATTTTTGCTAAGCGTTCCTCTAATCCAAAAACTTCGCTTGCTTGCTCAAAAAGTGCTACTATTTGTTTTTCATTTAGCTTTTTTTTCATCTCAAAAATTCAAGCATAAGCATGATTAAAAGAATAGGAAAACCTATTATAAAAATCATGAGATACAAAAGCACAAGTCTTGAAAGTATTTTATCGTAATCCATACAAAAGACATGTTGCTGCTATAAATCCCATTAAAAACATCATGAGGCCAAGTTTTCTAACTTCTTTCGATTCCATTTATCATCCCTAATTTCTTTTAAGCGCTTATTGTAAGCACTACAGTAAGCAATATGACAAGGAATGCAGTAAGATAAAAAAGTTGTGGGCCTGCTTTTGTAAAATTGCTTAATAGGTTTTGTTTTATCACATTTTTTGCAATGTTTTGTTTCCATCTTTCACCGCATCAAAAAGGCAAATCGTCTTCGAATGATTGCGCGTAAGGAGCTTGGTCTTTTGGTTCTTGCCCTTGATTGTATGCACTTCTTGGCTGTTCTGTACTCTCGCCGTTTTTATTAAATAATTGCACGCTTGTAGCAGTAATTGAAACGATAGAAACCTTTTGATTGTCTTTGTTTACAAACTCCTCTTGTTGCAATCGCCCTTCAACAACAACTTGATCGCCTTTATTTGCGTACTTAACTAGAAATTCAGCCGTTTTGTTAAAGCAAGTAACTTTGAACCAATGAGTTCTCTCACCTGTTTTTCTCTTTTCGTTTACTGCAACATTGAAATTAGTAAGAACGCCGCCATTGAATTGCTTCAATTCTGGCTTTGAGCCTAGTCTGCCACCTACAAAGACACTATTTATCATTTCTTATTCTCCTTTTGTTTATTCATTTTATCAAGCCACATAGCTCGAGCCCGTTCATTTCTATCTTTTGAGTTGACTCCTTTGTTTTTGTTTTTGATAAAATGTAAAATCTGGCTTTCACTCTGACTTGCGCTTATGAACGCACTCACTAATTCATTAAAGCTTTTTTCTTCTTCAGTAAGAGGCTTTGCCATTAGATTGTTTATCCCTTCGTTTGTCTTTCGTGCTTATTAAGCGCATATTTCATAGTTGCTTCGCTATTTATAAATGAACTTATAATTGCTAGCTGCACTAAATTGTTATGCGCACGATACAAAACATTTTCAGCGTTTTTCGTAAGCCCAACAAAAACAAATGATTCTAGCTCATCTAAGTTTATGTTTTTTAAAGTATCGAACGTTTCTTTTAATTTTTTATTTTCCATTTTATCCTTACCCTGCTAAACTAATTATTTGTGCCTGCACTTGGTGTGCAGGTTTTACATTGTTTAAATTATCAAAGTTCTTTCTTGATTGCTCTCTTTGTTTTATTTCTTTAATTAAAGGCTTTTGAGCATTAAGTAACATATCCAGTAATTGCGGCACATCCTCAGGCTGAACTATAAAATCTTTCAATTCAACGTTCGCTGGTTTAAAAAATTTTACATCTCTTAAACTTCCTAATTCCCCTAGTTGCGGACAAACGTCCGTAGGAATAAAATCACTTAAAGAAAAACCTTTGTTTAAAATAACTGTTCTCGTGTGAATTTCAGGTGCAACGTACTGAATATTAAAACAAAAATCAGGCCTTTCCATTCCTCTAACAAAAGATTCTATTGAATTAAAATTTATTTTCACAGGACTACTCAAAGCATATTGCTGTAAGCCGCTGTGTTTTAATGCTAGCTGCAAGACAAAATCAGCGGAATAATAATCGTGCTTTTGCACCATAGAAAATTCCCAGCCGTTATTTCCGAGTCCCACCGTGTCCCCAACAAAACCAGCTAAATAAACTTTTACTGGGTAGTTATATAATACTTCCTTGACCAAGCTCTGCGTATGCATCTGTAATTTCTCTCTCAATGTTGTGTAATACTTGTTGTGCTTTTGCTTTTTTATAAAGAAGGTCTTTTATTTTTTCCTTAGCCTCTTCCATTTGTTCTTTTCTAAATTCTTCCTCTGCTACTTTTTTTACTTCATTAATGTCGATCATTTTTTTATCCTTTCGATTTTAATTCTAAATGGAAATATTTTAAACCAAAACGGCTTTTTAGTTCTCAAATATTGTTTATACTCCTCTACTTTTTTCTTAAAATTCTCCTCTTGTATTTCTTTTAAAGCCTGGTTTTTTATTTCTTCCAACTCACTTTTTTCCACTCGCGTATTTCTCCCTAATTATTTCTTTCTTAACCCAAGTTCTAATAGTTGAGTAATGAATTCCAAACCTACGAACACATCTCAGTCTAGCTTTCGATTGCTCAACTAACTTTAGTTGTTCTTTGTAAAACGCCATGATTTCTGCTCGCTGTTGTTTAGTGTATGGCTTGCTTTCTGTTTCTAAGTTCATTTCACTTGCTTCCATTCGTTCTCAACTTCAGCGAATGTCTTTGATTGCATCAACTCAGCCAAAGACTTCACTTCTGCGTCCGTTAAATCTCGAATTAGATTCTTTTTATGCAGAAATTGCATAACTATGCGCATTTGGGCGCCGGACCAACCATTAGCTTTAGATGCTTCATGTAATACTTCAGTCGGTGATGCACTGATAGTTGCAGGTTGTTTTGCTTCTATTTTTTCAGTGATCGACACTTTAGCTTGCGTATAATCAGGCTTTGGAGCAATTGGCTTTTTCTTTTCTTCTTTAGGCTCCTCATCGATAGCCTTTTCTTCTAACTGAGGCGGTAACTCATCGTCAGTGTAAAAACCTGATAGCTCCTGAGGAAACGCTTTTCTAAGCGCCAACGCCTCGGCGCATTTCGCAATCATAAGCTCAGGCATATTTTTCCAAATCATCGTTAGCTGTCCTGACTTATTCGTTTGTTTGTATGCATCGAATCGAGCAAAGCCCCACATGATTTCTTTGAAGTCTGACCTAATCACTCCAACTTTAGCCGCAACAGGAGGAGTTGAATCAATCCAGTAATCCACCCATTCGTTGCCGTTATGCCAAAAAGGGCCGACCTGGCCTGCATATTTACCCGATCTTTCAGCGACTAAACGAAAGCCATCAATTGAAACTTGAATATTTATTTTATCTATTCCAAGCGTACTATCCCAACGTTTTGTTGCGTAAATCTGTCTTGCAAAAGGGTCTAGTCCTGATCGCTCGGCTGCAATAGCTAGTAGTTCGAGTTGCTGTAATGAAAAGTTTTGGTAAAGGGTCGTCTGTAGCTTTGAAATATCTATTTTACTTGTTTGTGTACTCATGATCTAATTTTCTTCCTTTGTTTCTGTAAAAGTGACTTGGGGTTTAAAGCGATTAAAACTTGATCGGAGGGCGGACGATTGCTGAAGCGTTGCGCCCTCTACTTTTTTTCCATGAATGAGATCACTTCTTAGACTCGCCTTGTCGATTTCAATAGTAATTTTCTGATATTCTTTCGGTATAAGTTTCTCATCCAGTATGATTAACTTTGGTTGCGTATCAGCGAGCGTAAACTTGCTTTTGTGCCCCTCTATTTGGTTTGTACCCTTCCATAGCATGAATTCTTTGAGACGCGTTTTTAGCCTATCTTCTGTCGTCTCACAGGCTTTTCTAATCTTATTTAGCTTATCAGCCTCACTCTTGTAGAATGCCGCAGCTGCTTTCATCTTTTCGATAACATAATAATAAGAATCAATTTTGTGAGCAAGATTCTGCTCTGTGACTTCTAAAAGCGCGTCGATGTCTTCTTGGAATTCGCCTTCGTTTTCTAAGATTAGATTTTCTATCTGCATGGCAAGTTCAAATATATTAGCCATAAGTACCTTTCGTATTTGTTCAAAACCCAGGCGACAAGCGCGGCACCTGGGCAGTCTGCACAACATAATTAACCAACAAACGCTTGTTACCTTTGTTGATACTTAGTCGGATAAAAAAAGAAACTAAAAAATATATTTTAACGCATTTAATAATTTAACTAAACAATGTTAAGATTAATTTACCAGACAGCTAGCAAGAGTGGCTAGTTTCTATCCTTCAGGCGCCCTGACTAATCGTGGTTGGGGCGTTTAAAATAAAAAAAGCCCAAACTCTGCTCAGACATTGCGTCCATTCAAAATTTAGGCTAAGAACTTAATTGCTTAATAAAAAGTCTTGCGGTCACTGTGGCATTATCGGCCGGAAAACTCAAGACTAAATATAAGCCGAAAATTTATCGTTAAGTCGTAAAACACGATATCGACCACGCGCAGTCGTAGCTTAATAGGCTGAATATGTGCAGATAATTACTTTTGTTGACAAGCTAACACGGAAAGAAGTGGGCAAAATGCCCTCTCGGTGTGAGTGGAGCTTAGCACGTGGCAAGGATGCCCGGCGACTAAGAGGGAAATGCAAAACCAAGCGGGCAATTGTGGTTATCAGTAGTCAAAGTTTTAATTGTCTATCAATGGGCAAGCCCGTTTACAGAATTGAGGCCGCTGTAATTAATCAGTGTAAAGTACAGAGCAGACAAGTTTAATCATTTGTATGCTGTGTTCTTGCACTGAAGGACCAAAGATAGACTAATCCGATAGGAGTACATGATTCGCTTTGCTGATTATTTATTTAATACGGTAGGTAGGGAAAAGGCCTCGTATTGTCTTGATTATTAATTGTTAACTTTAGTTTTGCAAAACCCACATTCTTAGTTAAGTCTTCTTAACAATGAAATATGGTATAGGCTACATGGGCTCAAAGAGTAAGATAGCTTTTGACTTAATAAAACTATTCCCAAAGGCTACTAATTTTTATGATCTCTTTGGAGGCGGGTTCGCAATTACTCACGCTATGCTTGTGCATCGTCGAGCTGATTTCAAAAGCTTTTATTTTAATGAAATCCGTCCGGGAGTTTGTGAGTTAATTCAAGACGCAATAAATGGAAAATATAATTATAATTGTTTTAAGCCTGAGTTTATTTCGCGAGACCGGTTTTTTGAACAAAAAGAAACTAATGCTTATACAAAACTTTGTTGGTCGTTCGGCAATAAAGGAGACAATTACATCTATGGATCTAAAATTGAAAAAGAAAAAGAATCGCTACATAACGCAGTTGTATTTAATCGTTTTGATGAAACAGCTAAAGAGCTACTTGAAAGAGAGAGTTTTGATTTTGATTCAATCAAAGAACGTAGACTTTTTGTGCGTAAAAAGCTTTTAGGATACAACAATAAAAACAATCAAGGTTATCGGTTACAAAGTTTAGAAAGTTTAGAAAGTTTAGAAAGTTTAGAAAGATTACAAAGATTAGAAAGTTTAGAAAGATTACAAAGATTACAAAATTTAGAAAGCCCGGTGTTTTTAAACACAAGTTATGAAAACGTTTTCATTAAGCCAAACTCAATAATTTATTGTGACCCACCTTATATAAAGACTGAAAAATACGACAAAAACAAACACTTTAATTTAGATTTATTTCACGAATGGGCCATTAAACAAACAGAGCCTTTATTCATTTCTGAATACAATCTTGATTTACCCGGCTTCTCTCTTGTTTGGGAAAAAGAAACAAAAAGTACTTTAAGTGCAAAAGGAGTTACAAAAGCAATTGAACGAGTTTATGCAAATAAAGCTGCATTGATTGCGTTGAATCACGAGCCTACCCAGCTTTGTTTATTTTAATTGTTAACTTTTCTTTCGTAATGAATGACGCTTTTTAATTTACTTTTATTTGTAAGTTTTTGGGATAAAAAGAATGCATGGATAAACTAGCATTTTTAAAATCACAGTACGAAAAAGAATATCAAGAAATCGTGCAGAACTTACGCGACTCAGGCGACTCATTAGCTAGGAACGAAAAAGAAGAAGCGTTGCTTGAGCTTGAGTTTATTAATAAGCTAATAGCACAAATTGTAATTATTCAGGCATGGAAATGAAAGACTTTAATATTTTTAAAACGGAATTTATAGAGCAAGAAAAGCAATACAGAACTGAAATTGATGCATATGTTGAAGAACACTTAGAAATGCTTGCTATACTTACATACATTGATTTTTATTTGTACGATAATTTCGAATCGAAAGCTGCTGATGATCTTGCAACGATTGTTAAAAGTTTTTTAATTGATAATGGGCACAAACATTCAGGTGTATAAATGAAATGTTCTCGCTGTGATTCTTTTTGGAAGCCAGTTACTAAGACGGCAACAATTCACGTTACCGATGCAAGATACAAGTCTATTCACTCAGGTAATAGGATACTAAAAATCAAGGTGCTTGTTAGTTGCTGCGATGATTGTGGGCAGCTCGATTTCGATAGTGAGTTAGTGCAAGGACTGGTTAAGAGGTATGGACGTATTTATGGACAAAAGTAAACGGTACAGGACGAAACAAGTTGAAGTTAAGGTTGAAGTGCTGAGTGATTGTTATAAAGTGGTATATCTAGATGGTTCAGTAACATTTTTAACTGAAAGCGATTTTTATAAATACCATGAAGAAATATCGGAAGAAACACCAGAAAATGAAGTGAAGCCAGTTGAGAAAAAGGTTAGGTATGAAGCTTTAATTTTTGATCATGTATATGAAATGCAAAATTTTGTATGTGACCCAACAAAAAAGAAATATAAACCACTGTCTATAGTTTCGCATGATTCTGATTTGATTGTCTTGTTTGAGGTTACAGAATGAAAGCATATCTTAAAATCTATAAAGCACAAAACGGAATCATCATTAAAAATAGTGAGGGTCAGTTGACTATTATTCCTGACGGAACGGTTTCAGATAACTGTCTAGCACTATATGAGATAGCTAAAGAGTTGTTTGAAGACCAATCCCGTTACTCTCAAGAACGTATTTACATCGCTAATTTACCTGGTGATAAGTACGACGGTCCGTTAACGAAAGAACAAAAAGATACTGTGGCTTGGCTTAAAAGTTTAGGTAATATGGAATGAGCTACGTTGAAGACTTGCGGGCGTTAATAGAAGAGTTGAAAAAAGAAATTGACGATCACGGCCTTATTCTTAAGTTTCGTAATGCTTTTAGTGCTGAACTTACTGGCAAGCAAGTTTATGAATCGCGCGAATCTCACTTTAGAATACAAACTAAGCAACGCATAGTTGAAGAACTTGAAAAGATTATAGAGAACAACAAATGAGTTACGCAGATCAAGAGGCAGTAATGCCTAATTTACTAGAGAGACATAAAAAGCTAGTAGATGCTTTAATTAATTTCATTGATGAACTAAGAGAACAAAGATATGATCATAGGCAATCACTTAACAAAGTTCAAAGAAATGGAGATGGCAATAGTTTCATGGCTGGACTTTATGAAGGACTTTTACTTAGTGGAGACTCTGTTATTGAAAATATTGAGGATATTTTGGAGAAAAATAAATGAAACGACCAAAATGGATTATTACTTTCGGGATTGTATATCCTCGGTTTAATTTAGTGCCAACAATAAACAAAGAACAAGAATTAGAAGGCACATTAGGTATAATTTATTACTTCCAGTGGTTATGTTTTGTTATTTTTATAGACATAAACAACGACAAGCAAAAGTAAACGATATGACCTGCATTGTTTGTTTAAACACAATCTGCACTTGTAAGCCTAGAAAATAAACATTACACCTTTTGTATGGCACTAGAAACTTCAACAAATGTAAATAAAATCGGTGAATTCGACGTTATTGTAATGGATGAATTGCGGGCAAAGTTCCCTGATAAATTTAATGAGTCGGGAGCTATGGATTATGAGTGGTTTGAAAAAGAGATCAGGCCAAATTATTTTATTTATATAAGACACGACAAAAATAGTATTTCATTTACTCTTCAAAATGGGCCAGTTAAAGAATGCGGCGTCAACGGTTGCCAAGTTGATACAATTATTGAAGCAGCAAAAATAATAATTGAAGGACTGAACGCAAAATTTCCTTGTCGTGAAAACTCAATGGCAATCACTAAGCTTGATGAATGCCTTATGTGGTTAGATAAAAGAAAAAAAGACAGAGAAAAAAGACAGGTAGAAGGCTTTTCGAAAGCATGAAACTAATAATTGAAACAACTGGCAACGGTTTTATTGTAACTACCAAATACAAATACAATTCACATAAAACAGTATTTGAGCACGTCGATGAATTTAATGAATTTCACGAGATTCATACCCTTCGTCGTGTGTTCAATCATGTTCAGCATGAGTTAGGCCTAAACGGGAGTGAATGCGATCAAGAAGTGCTTCGTCCATTAATTATCAAAGGCACTGATTATGATGGCAAATTAACGAAGCGAGTAAAAGAAACTAAAGAACAACTCAAACACTTGTTTAAAATTGATTGTTGATTACACTTTTATGCATGGACAAAAATCGCTCAATGAAAACGCCATGCTCGAAATGTAAAACGCCTGTCAATAACTCGTCTGGCCTTTGCACTGCTTGCAGAACTGAAACTTGTCCAGAATGTAAAAAGCCTTTCACACAAGGAATGTTTCGGCGAATGTATTGCACAAAATGCACTAAAAAACGACTCAAAGCACTAGACTAGATATAATATAGCTTGTCACAATATTTATATGGTAATTCCATTTTGTCCTAATTGTGAAAAAGCTTTACTCGATCTAAGAGCAGGTCACATTTGTGATTGTCATGCTTCTTTTGACCAGCACATCCATTTTAAAGCTGAATGCCTTGTTTGCGGTTCTTTGTATGACGTATTATATTACGAATCTAATGAAGTTATGGAGATAATCGAATTTTAACTAGCTCAGCTTTAACCTTATCCACATACTTTTGATTACTAAACGTATTCCCAATTTTTCTAACCGAGCCTGCGTTATAAGCTGAAATGATATAATCCTCGTTCTCATATCGATTACAAAGCTTCTTTAGGTGTTTTAAGGCATAGTTAATCGTCTCACTAGCTTTGGGTATTAACGTATGGAGAGGCCCTTTAAAGCCGTTTTCTCTTATTACTAGCCCCATTACCTGCAAAGGCCCTAAACTCATCGATTGAAACGCCTTCTCCGTATCTTGAGAGATAACGTGCTTCCTTGCAAAATCCTCAATATTTAATGAATACCTAAAAGCAGGTTCATGCCTTACAGCGTCATAGATGTAATTAGATTCAACCTTTGCAATAGCAAGGGCCAGGGTTTCATCTAACCCCAGCTCCTTGCATTGTTTTCTAATTTCTTCTTTAATTTGTTCTTGTGTCATTTCTTTAACTTAATGGATGCAAAGAAGTCTAAAATGTAGTCAAAGGTTGAGTAAAAAGGACTTGCAACAAAATCAGCAAATAACTTGTCATCTGTCTTATTCTCACTCCATTTCGTGTATGCATCTACAATGCCCATCAAAGGCTTAAATATAACTCTCAGTAATGACATAATCATTAAGATAGTGCCAAACACTGGGTGCGTTGCCATTAAGCTTACTGCAAAGTTTAAAATCCAATCTAACATGCTATAATTTCCCTTCTAAGTTTTTTATTCGATTGTCATGATTTTCTATTTTCTCACACACTACCGCTACTTTCACATTCAAAGCTTCAACCGAATCAGTCATTCGCTTTATATCCTGACTAATCTTATTGAACAAATAAACTGACATTGTCCCAAGCGTTGTTAGTAATAGTTGCAAAATAAATTTAATGTCTAAATCGTGTCCCATTTGTCTTTATCTTCCATAATTTGCTTTTCGTTTTTTGGCTTAACATCAATCCCTCGATTCTCTGCCATATTCTCACGTTTCTTTCTCATCGCTTCAATTAATGGGCTTTCTTGAACTACCTTCAATAATCCCTCCGGTTTAGTTTCACTTTTCATCGCGTTCCTCATCTCTTAAAGGAATTGTTCCAATTCTTGCAGTTTGAGCATTTCTTTCAAGTAAGCGTTTTTTCAATACATCTGAAATAACTTGCTCCCCCTCTTGTTTAGCTCTTAATAACCCACTAGCCGCAGGGGTCGGAGGTTTTTGAGGGGTAGCAGCTTTTTTCAATAAACCTTGCTTATATTTTTCAAAAGCAGTTTTAGAAAGTTCACCCGAAAATAAGCCTCCTAAAAAATCTCTAAAAGAATTACTTGCCCCAGTGCCAGACATTGATAATTGATCGGCCCCTTGGCGAACTCCTAAAGTCAAAATGTCATTTAAATCTTTAAGCTCGTCAGCCGTAAACATTCTATTTAAAGCATCTTGTTTAGATTTAATGTTTTTGATTGTTGATGAAAACAAAACATCACCATCTGCGTTTGTCTTAATTAATGAATCTAAATAAGTAGCTTTTAATTTGTTAAACGTTTCAGGGGAAACACTACTCTTTAACGCCTCAATTGTATTTTTACCACCTGATTCAATTGCTTTTTTATATGCTAAATGAGGCTCTGTAGATTCAGATAAAATACTTTTTAAAGTATCTCTGTCTTTAAATGCATCACTCATTAAAACATTATTTGCTTTAATTTGTTTTGCAATACCAGGGTCAATGTCTTTTTCTACAGTATTGATAATAGCGTCTTTTAATCCAAAATATAAGTCCTCTAGCTTTTCTTGTGGAGCCCTTACATAAGGTGAGCCAAATCTATCAGCATTTTTTGTAAAAACAGAATCACCAAGTAACTGCAATTGTTCAACCGATTGTTTGTAGTTTTTAGATTTTCTTAAACTGTTTACAGTATCAAGCAAAGCTTGTCCTTGCCCCCGTTGATAAGCGTCCATGCCTCTTTGAACATAACCCTTAGCAAATTTTTCTGTGCTATTTAACAAAGTATCGAATTTAGTTTTTTCATCCACATTTAACGTCATACCAGGTTTGTAATTACGCACCTGTGACATGGTATTTTCACCAATAGAATCAAAAAGCTTTTTGTTTTGCTCTTTAAAACTTTGTCGAATAGCTTCGCCTGCCTCATCTTTACTTAAAACGGCGCCCACCTTTTGCGGCGCTTGTTTTGCGGCTTCGCTAATTTTTCCAACCGTCTTGGCATACTTATCTTGATATTGCTGCCCAGCTGGTCCCTCCGTAATAAACCTTTCAAACTTTGATACTGTAGATTTAGGACCATAGGTTGCAGACATCATCAAATCGTCTGGTTCTAATCCTAATTTTTTAGCAGTTTCTAATGTTTGTTCTGCGTCGGGTAAAATTTGAGGCTTTCCAAATTTGAGCAAAGAATTAGCCAAGTTTTTTGATGTTTCGCTAATACTCTCAACTACATTAGTCCCAAGAGCAGCTTTTTCAGCGGCGGAAGCGGCTTTTGTAGCCCCTTTAACTACAGGCTTCGCCATAGCCATTGTGCCTCTTGCACCTTGTTTCATTAAACCAACGCCCGATACAAGATTTGCAACATCTGCCCCAGCTTCAATTGCAAAACCACCTACGTCTTTAGTAGTGGGAAAATCCTTGCCTGTTAATTTTTCATAAACGCCACGTTGCCAAGAGGCTCTCGGTAGCATTGGAACATCGGGAAGACCTGTTTTGTCGTATAACTCTTCCTTTGTAGGAGCAAGACTAGGGTCTTGCCCAAATTGTTTAACGAAAGCACCTGGAATTTCTTTAATATTTCCACTTAAAGCCTCTCCAAGAGCTGCACGAGATGGCGCCGCCGAATACCTATCAGCTTTTTCCCCTAGCCATACTAAACCCCTTACAGGAGCACTTTCGGTAATAGCAGAGCCTACATCTGAAAACATTTGAGAAGTTGAAAAAGGTTTTTCCTCTGCATACTGTGAAAAACTAAATTCCTTTGGTTTCTCTTCTGTAACTACTTTTTTTTCAGAGGGTTTAACATCAGCATATTTAGCAAAACTAAAATCAGCCATTATTGAATCCCTTTCATTTTAAGGAAGTTTGCAGCTCCTTTGCGCTCAAGTTCTGGAGCATTAGGATTGCCTAAAACTCGCTTTGCAGCTTCAACTTCAGGGTCTATATTTCCTATTTTTTTCTGCTCAAAAACAGGCACAACATTTTCAGGACTTAAATTTCCTTTTTTAGCTAGTCCCTTATATTGCTCGGCCATCTTGTTATATGCCTGCAATGAAGCATTATAGGTATTTGAAGCACTATTTAAAAACATATTTCTTTGATCAGGAGATAAACGCTGACCAGAAACAATTTTATTATAATCTCCAATCAATTTTTGATCTACGCCGCGAGCGTTTTCAGCCGTAGCATATTCACCTTCTCGAACTGTTGAGCCTGGGTCTTGCAGTTTCATGAAATTAAATACAATCGCCATATCATTAGCGGCAGAAGGCGTCTTGGCTGCATTTTGAATTTTATTATATGCAATATCTATTGTTTGCATATCCTTAGTGGCTGGAAGGCCTAAAAATTCTTTTCTTAAATCAGTTTCATATTTATAAAGTTTGTCTTTTTCTTCTGTTTTAAGTTTATTTTCTTTTTCTAATTGTTCTCTTTCTAATTTTATTTTTTCAGGGTCAATAAAGCCAGGCTTTTGCTTGTAACGGCTACCAAATAAAGAATCAGTATCCATTCCAAACTTGGTTGAGGCTTCACCTATGGTTTTAATGGCGTCACCTGCGGCCTTATCCCTAGTAAAAACCTTTATTTGCCGATCAAGTTTCTTTTCCTCTTCCGCCTCAGGAGTAAAAACTAGTCCCCCATCAGGACTTAATTGAGTTCCTTTTTCTAATAAACCAGCTTGGAGTTGTAACCGTTTTAGTTTTTGGTCTTCCTCTAAAGCCTTTCTTTTCATTTCAATATCGCTTTGAGCTTGGTATCCTTGAACCGCGCCACCTAAAGCTGCTGCTATATTTCCTGCTAATTCTAATGACATTAGTAATCCCCTCCCCGTCTCGGTGCCGACAATGGGTCATATTGTGTGTTTCCTGAACCTGCTAATTTACTTCCAGCCGCTCCGCCTGCCATAGCTCCCATTGGATTACCACCACTAGCAACAAGCCCAATCCCAGCTCCCACAACCGTTCCAATGCCACCTAAGATAGTGTTTAACATTGCATTTCGTTCGGCTTCCGCTTTTCTTCTTACATTCTCAATGTAAATCCAATTTGAAAGGTCTTGTCCTCTTTCTTGTAAATATTGATATTCTATATCAATTCTTTCATCGAAATCCTGTAAAACGGTGTCTATATCTAAAGCATCTTTTGCTAAATTAAGTTTGTTTAATGTCCCATATTTCGAACTTAATCTCTCAGCATCGGTTAGACTTTCTTTTTGTGCCTGTCCTAAATTTTGAGCACGCTTTCCATAAGACGCATATTTCTGCTTTTGTAGCATATCGTTTATTTGAGCATCAAACCTTTGTTGGCTTCTAGCTCTTAAAGCATTGGCAGCAAGGTTGGGAGTCAAAGACTGAGGCCCACTTCCAATCATTGCTGATTGAGCTACATTTGCCATGGACTCATTCACAATTTGGTCTTGTGGCTTTAGCAATTGCGCTTCTCTTTCTCGAATCACTCTTTGATCGTCCTGACTGATCTCAGGCATTGTTGAGTAAGTAATCGGTTTCATCGTTATGCCTTCCTATTTGCGTATACTGCGCCAGCGGTTCCCACTGCTTGTCCAATTGTTTGATATGGAGTAGGGTCCCAAGTTGGTTGTCCTTTTAGGGTCGAATCTCTAAAGTCATTCTTCAATTGTTGATTAGCTCCAATTAATGATCTAATACCTTGTTTTTGATTCAATCTTGCTCGTCTATTTTGTAATCCCAATTGGTAATTGCTCATGGCGTTTTGTTGTTGGTTAGCCATATTTGCAAAGATTAAATCTTGATTAGCATTAACACCTTCTCTAGCCATTTGTTTATAGGCTTGCGATTGAGCTTCTAGGTCTTCATTTACCGCTTGCTGTTTAGCCATTAAGTCTTGGCTTGCTAAATCCCGAGCCTCAGCCGCCGCTTTCTTTTTCATTCCTGAAAATAAAAGTCCTCGTCTGTTTGCGTTTATGGCAACATCTCTTAATTGCGAGCCTAACGCCTGTCGAACATCCTCACCTGCAACGGCCATTAAGTTTTGGCCCATTCCAGCTTTGTCTCGCTCAAACTTATCTGATTGAGCTACTAACTCAGCTTTAATCGCTGCATTTCTTTCCTCAGCCGCTTTTTTGTCAGCCTCCTCTTTTGCTGCCTTTTTTGCAGCTTCCTCGGCTTGTGTTTGAGCTAACCAAGTTAAGTACCTATCTAGGTCCTCAGCTTCTTTTTTGATTCGTCTATTAGCAGCATCAACATCGGCGTTAAATTTATTAATTTCATTTGCTTTTGCTAATAGGTCTTTAGTTAGTTGCTGAACTTTTTCGTTCATCGTAGCCATAATACCCCTTTAAAAAATAATCATCGTCACGTTACTAATCGCTGACGCTTTCAAATAAATTATCTTATCTGTGTTTTGTCTTCCACTGTCATAAACCACCGATGCCGCATTAGACTTAATAACAAAGTAACCACTCGGAACTTTCCCTAAGTTATGAGTCACTTCCGTTTCAGTATTGGCAGCCGTGAAACTAGCTTCAATCGTTACACAGGCAAAATTATCTTGGAATGTTAAAAGCCCATTAATTGCCCTGATAATATCGTTATTCATGATCGAAACAAATCGACCTAGTTCCTCAATCGTCTTTAAATTAAAAAGATTATATGGCTTTACTTTCATTATACACTCCTTTGGAAACGACTCTCAAAAGTGTAGCCATTTATTTTTAATGGAAGTGTAGCAGAGAAATGCAATCCTTGAACTGATAAGCTTTTCGCAGGAATTCCAAAGTCTATTCGTGATTGAAAAGGAGTCTGATAAATTGAAGCTGTATGACCTACAGTCTCACCAAAGTTGGGTAAGAACTTAAGTTGAATAGGAGTTGACGCTCCAGTAACGGGGTCAACGTCTAAGTAGAATCGTCTAAATTGTCTTTCAGTCGTATGCCCAGTCGGTGCATAGTATGGAGTTTGAAATAAACAAGTCATCCCACTCGCCCCATAATCATTCATAAAGCTTGCACCAAAATGAAAGATGCCCCCTGAATAACCACCGAAGAAAGGTTCTCTTTTTGATAAAGTTCCTTGAGCCATAGCTAAAACACTAGGTTTTATGCCTTCAAATTTTGACCATTCATTTGTAATTATATCAAACATGACAATCATGTTATTTACTTCTGAATTATCTACAGGGAAACAAAACCAAACTTGATTATATTCTTTAACGTAAAGCGCACATGCCTCTTTTTGAGCTGCCTTGTAGTTCATTCTAGCAAACACATCGTCCATCTTTATAGAAACAATAAAAGTATTTGCCCCATTAAACTGGGCAATCCCTTTTCTATCTAACATCCAAAGAAGGTCATTAAAAATAATCATTGCTCGATTATTTACACACCCATAAACATCTGTGACTTGATTGAGAGTAAAATTATCCGGGTCCGTTCCGTTTAACTGGTGAATAGAATTATTTTTAGTAATAACTAAGGCGTTGTTGTATGATTTTAGTCCTGTAATCTCGTCGCCATCGTTTGTTCTAACTTCAATATAGTTTTCAGGCAATAAAGCTTCAAATTCAGGATCATCATTCACAAAATCAGTATAAACAATAATGCTTTTGTAAATATCGGCTTGGGCTTTCCATCCATAAGCAATCGACTCATCAATACCAGCACCGATAAAACCGGACAGTATTAATCTATTTTGAAATGTTTCAGCAAAACTGGCCGCATAAAATTGATTAAAATCAAAATCGGTAATTGATAAATTATTTTGACCAAAATTAAACCGTCCATAATCATTTGCAGGAATATCAGATAAACCCACCAAATCGGTAATAATAAATGTTTGAGTATTTAAACCTATTTGTGTGTAATAAAATGGAACTGTTTGATTAGGAAGAGAACAAAATATTGCAATTGCACTTACACCGTACATTCTCCCGTAAGATATTCCAACATAGTTAAAAATACTTCCGTTTGAAAATGTTGGACCTAAAGCAGAGCCTATTCCGTCTAAAATAAGGCTATTATCCGAAGCGGTCCCACTAATGGTTTTTGTCACATATTTCTCACCACCTGGAATATTATCATTGTAAGACAACATTGCAGGCCCAATAAAACCTCTATTATTAATATACGCGGTTGTGACTCTAAATGTGCCAGTTACTCCGGCCATCATACTTCCACCGGTTCTACCGCCAACATTGAAAGTAGTTAATGAGAAACCTGATGCATAATTTAAAGTTCTAGCAGGTCTAGGCAAACCGTAAAGAAATAACGTAAAGCCATCTGTTTTTCTAATATTAAAACTATTGTTATAAGAGTTTAAAGTTTGACCATTAAAACTAATAACACTCCAATCTTGTAAAGTTACAAAATCAGCTTTGCCGCCTGTATTTCCAGGACTTGTTAAAGTAGCTCCAACAATTCCACTTCTTTGAAAAGCAGCTCCTATGGTATAACCACCGATAAAAGTATTTCCGCTAGGAGATGTTTTCCATAGTCCTGCGCTATCGTTAAACAGCAAGTAACTTGAACCATTTAATCGATTAAACTCGTATAATCCTAAAATCTTTGTTGAGCTACCTTGGCAATAAAGTGTAGTTCCTGGTCTTTTATCAATTGAGCCAGGTTGTGAAAATTGAAAGTTTGTTAACTCTCGAAATTCATTTACTGTATTATTATAGGGTGACGCTTTGTTGTTCATCCCCCCTAGTAACTGATAGCTTTCTGATTTTAGTTTCTCGTATGCCATAAATTACCAGTAATATGAGCCGTAACCATAATCACCTGTGACCACGATAGTTCTAGGTGAATCTAAATTTCTTTCTTGTGCTGCTTGTTTGAGCATATTCTCATAATAAGCCCTCTTTGCCATCATAGGGCTCATGTCCCGACCATCTCGAATGAATCCATCTATAGTGGCTAGTACTGCTAGAAACTCATGATATTCAGGCGGCACATCCGGCACATCTGAATCAAGTGTCATGTCTTCAACTAAATAAGAGTAAGTTAGTAACAAGCTTTGCGCTTGATTAGGTACTGGAAATAAACTCATTCTATTTCGTACTAAAGTGTAATATTGAGGGTAACCTGCTTGGTTAGTTACTAAATCACGCTGATTTAAAGTGATGTACACCAAAGGATATTGCGTAGCTGTAGGTCCTGTTCCTGCGCTAATTACTGCTACTCTATTTAGATCAAAAAAATCAGTAGGAAGAATATAATCTTGCTGATTCACTACTGTAGAAGTGACTACTTCTTTTGTGTAATAATTTTGACCAGCTTGTAATAATAACTTTTGGCACTCTCGTTGCGCATTATTGAGCCAAACAGTAATTTGCGGCTCTGTGAAATAACCAAAGTTTACATCATCAAGCCAAACTGAAACTAATGTTTTTAATTGTCCTAAATTCATGCCTCAGACCTCCGCGCAGGCTCCAAGGCAATCCATTTATAGGTGTGCTGCCTTTTTCAATAAATAGTAAACAAACTTCACGAGTTAGGCAACATTCAATTATATCCCCAAATAGTAGAAACAGCCTGTTCATTATCTGTCCAGGTTGTAGTTAATGACTCCTCATTATTCGACCAAGTAACCTCATCCTCGCCAACAAAACCAAACGTCAAAACGTTGATTGCTGATTGAGCTTCATTCGTATTGATAAACCCAAATGTAAAAAGCCCATTACCTGAAATTACTACATCAAAAGAAGAGTACATTTATTCACCTTTAAGCCTTTTAAATTCATCAAGCCACTCAATAGCTTTATTTTGCCATGAGTACTGGCTAGGGTCTACTACCACCCTTGAAGCTCTGTTCTCTTTTATAGCTGCAATAGTCTCGTCTATGTATAACTTAAACTCATCCTCAGTTACACAATCCGAATCAATAAGAGATGCCATTCCCTTTTCAACAAAAGGCCTTAAAGTATCTGCTATCCCCCCAATGTCTCTAAATATTGGGTAAACACCTGAACAAACCATTTCTAAAGCTGATATCCCAAATGTCTCTAAAAAATTTGAAGGTTGAACCACATAAGATGCAGTAGCAAAATGTTTCATCATCTCCTTTTGTTCAGTCTTACCGTAATAGGTAATCCAATCTTTTCTCTCATTCATCATTTTGAATAACTTATCTTTTAAATCCTTTAGGCCATATCTTTCTAAATGCTCAATGCCGTAAAATACTTTTAATGTGACTGAAGGATAAATTTCCCTTACTTTATCAAGCACTAAAATAGCTCTATCCAAGCCTCTGTCAGGGCTAGAAGAGAAAATGAACGAATAAGGGTCCTTTGTGACTGAATGATTGAACCTTTGCGGCACAATCCCGTTTCCAGTTAGAAACATTTTATCAAGCGGAACGTTTTGGGTAGCGTGCATGAATTCACGATGCCAAGGCGTAAGGACTGCTACTTTATCAAAGTTGTCTAAATTTTCAATTTGTGGAGTCTGTAAATCATGGGAGTGTACAATAGTTGTTGCATTAGTAACCTTGGTGTTATGCCTCCAAGCAATATGCATCCAGGGCTTATGATGTTTTACATACTCATTAAGCATCTCAATAGGCTTATAAATCACTCCATTAATATGCTTTTCAGTAGATACAGAATTAAAAATAATAATCTTTCTTGTAGTAAGCTTTGCAAACCACTCGGCTAGTTCTATTTCAGCCGTTTCAGAGCCTCCAAGCCCTTGACGCCTGTAAATCTCGCCGTCCCATTCGTAGGCATTAGCAAAACAAGTAAAAATAATATCACTACAATCAGAAGCATTTGCATAATCGAAAGTTTGCAGGCGTTTGATTCGATCAAGCTCTTTAATGAGTAAATCAGTTTCAGGATGCTGATATTTTTCTTTTGCATCTAACGCCTCTTTTAAAGCGTCATCGAGTCTACCCATTTGCGCAAGTATTTTAACTATAGCGTTACTTGGGTAACTTCCATAAGCATCATTGTTTGAAAACGTGAATTGAGAAGTGGCATTGGTATTTTTAATACAATGTTTAGCTGCATACAAAAACGGTAATGCGTTTAATAAATCACCTGCTTTGATTCTAGCATCTGCCATCACAACATGAAATTCAGCGCGGTTAGGGTCTAATATAACTCCTTGCTGTGCTAGCTCCATTGCTTGCTGTAGCTTATTAGTCTCCAAGTGGGCATAGGTTAAATATTGAAGACACATTACCCGATCATGGGCATCTAAATCAGGCTTTGAAAACGCCTCTGCAAGCTTTGGAATACTCTCTTCAATCATCTTGTTCTCAAATAATTCTTTTCCCCAATAAAACATCATTCGAGTATCAAGCTTGTCTTGATTCACATTGAATAGATTTAAATTTCTACTCCTATCCTTTGCTAAGTCATTAGCTGTCCTTCTATGGAGGATAGTCCAAGTCGGCGCAAATTGAAGTTGTGGTGTAAAACCAACGGGCATCAAGCCTTCATGAACAAAGTATTTCCAACGAAACGGCCTATTTCGCTTAATAATTCTTTCACGCGGAAACGTACACAAAGGCAGCTTCTTTTCAAAGTCATAGGCATAATGATAGTTAGACATCCAAAAATCAGCGCAGCCCATGACTGTATTTCTAAACTTAATAAATGCTTCTCTATCACTCAGTGAGTCATCAAGATCCACCCAACACACATAGTCACAAGTAGCTTGATCAAGTGCAAAGTTTCTAGCAGCCGAGAAATC
>ERZ869925.342-NODE-342-length-35591-cov-15.468145_pt1 | contig 35591 bp, 46 predicted proteins | sample MGYA00579311_ERZ869925 | MGnify/ENA primary metagenome ERZ869925 (study PRJEB32216, sample SAMN09231817) | wastewater metagenome | place: USA: Maryland | collected 2016-07-30 | study: EMG produced TPA metagenomics assembly of the PRJNA472060 data set (Reclaimed...
CAAGCCAATGCCTACCACCAGTGATTGAAGTCTGGTACCCTACGATTCCATCAAAGGAAGATGTTGCACCACCTGTTGAGCCACCACTTAGAGTAATTGCTTTACCAGAGGTGTTATCGGGGTATTCAAAACGTGTGTAGTTGAAGTTTCCTGCGGTGTTGGATGAGTTGTTTATGTAGTAGCCGAGAGTTGTAGTAACAGGCTTGATAATCACATTACGGGTAAGGTTAGCGATATATGAGCCGACTGCTGGAGTATTAGTAATAGCGGATTCTGCTCCACCTGCGGTAGCCGATAGTACAAATGAAGTAGATGAGTTTCGAGTCTTGATAAAACGAACCTGATTCGTGTTGTAAGCTACCCCAGGAATGACTATTTCATCATTTACTGCCGCATCCCAAGCTACACTGACAATGAGTGGGTCGGCAGCCGTCCCTGTACCAGAAGCGTAGCGGGTGTATTGGTCGTAGGTCGCCCCTGTAGTGAGGATTTGCCCACCTACTGTGCCAGTAGCCGTGAACAGTCCTTGGTCGCCGTTGGCGGTGGAGTCAATAATAAATGTTGAGACAATAGACTTAGTAGCTGAGCCTCGTATATCAAGGATGCCTCCTGCCGTTACCCATGCAGAGCCTTTTAGAGTGGTTGTGCAGTTGGCTGCGGTGTCGTGTTTGTATGTACCACCTGAGCCGATTGTCAGGGCTGCACCCATAGTCTGAACTGTTGAACCGATTGCTGTTGTGGCTTTAGAACCAAAAGTATTAGCTGTTCCTGTAACGGTGAGGGTCTTAGTAGTTAGTCCGCCATCATTGAACCCCCCAACCCACAAGTCGTCGCTCGCTCCTAATGCCCCAGCAGTATCGTAAGTAAATTGAAACCAGAGTCCTGAAGCTGCAGTTCGTACGTTACCAGATGAACCGACAGTGTTTTTAAGTCTACAAGTATAGGCTGATGCGGTTAGCGTAGCGAAAGTATACGGTGTCGCAAAACGGAGGTAATTCATACCTAACTGAGCATCTGCTAAGTTAATCGTAGCGGTAGCCTTCGATACACCAGACTCCATGATTTCAGCGGTGATGTTACCAGCATTAGAAGGAAGGGTAGATATACATATCCATACACCTGTAATCTTGTTTACCAGGTTAGGAGCAGTTACGCCTGAACTTGTGATACCTGCTAGTGTTAGACCTGCGGTTGTTGCGGTGATAGTCGCACTACCGAGCATTGTGTCAAAGTTCGTACCGTTGTAAGTTAATAGTGCCATTTTATAAGTATGTTAAAGACGCCCTGTTCGTCCAATTAGTCGCGTAAGAGCTTGCTCCGTTCGCATATTCTCGGAGGTTATTTGACCTAGTTTTTCTATAAATAAACCAACTCCCATCCGAAACGTGCTCATATCCGACATAGACATAAGTATTAGTATACTCTGGTCCATCGTGGAGTTCATAGCCGGTACTTGAAGCGCCTGATGGTCCGGCTGGTCCTATGGGACCTGCTGGGCCGGTTGCCCCTGTAGGTCCGGCTGGGCCTGCAGGACCTGTCGCTCCGGCGGGACCGGTTATGCCCTGCGGTCCTTGCGGGCCAGTTAATCCGATATCTCCTTGTGGACCCTGAAAACCTTGGATACCTTGCGGACCCTGTGGGCCTACGTCACCTTCTGGGCCTTCCGGTCCTGTGGGGCCGACTGGACCTTGAATCCCTTGCGGTCCTTCTGGACCTTGAGGACCCTCTGGACCCTCGGGACCTTGAGGGCCTGGGGCACCAACAGCGACTCCGGCGTGGACTGTAGTTCCTTGAGCGACGTTGGCATTTACCTGAGTGCCATCTTCGACACTAGACTGAACAGCGGCCTCAGTTCCGGCTCTAACAGTCACGTTACCGCTGGGAGAAACACTAGTAGTTACCCTAGAGCCATTTTCGACATTGGTTCTCACGATTACGTCGGCCATTGGAACCCCCTTCCTATGTTAATAGCCTATTTGTTGGGCTTCCGCCTAGAGTAATTTTACCTTCCAAGATCTTATAAACGTTCACGCCATCAGAGTCTTCGTCAACCTTGACGTCGTAGTAGTATTCGCCTGGTGTAAGTTCTGCTGTCTCGGCTGGAGTGAAGACGATATCGGCTTCCCCTTCTGCGGTTCCGGTTGTAATATTTTTAGGAGGTATAACAGAGGTAGCATCAGTGGTGCTATCATCGAATTCAACGTCCTTAACTGTACAGAGAACAGTAGCACCTACTAGAGTGTGTGGCACCCCGTCTTTTTCGTAAACGATCCCAATAGTATATGATGTTCCCCTGTCCCATGCGAAGTTAGTCTGTTTGTTAATGCTTGAAGCCATAATAATACCCTATTTTATATCTCAATAATAACACAAGCACTACACTATAGAATAGCATCGAGTTCACGGATTATTTCGTCGTAGTTCTCCGGGTAAATTACATAGGTGAAAGACCATTCCGCGAGCTTTGCGAGCGTCTCTTTTTGGAGAGGTTTATAGGGTGCTTTGGCTGAAGATTTCACCTCGATTGCTATCCAGAGCCCTTCGTAAAGAGCGATAACATCCGGACATCCTACTGGAGTACCGACTCCAGGGGAAGTCTTAATAACATAACAGCCTTTAGACTTTAAATACTTAATTAGTTTTGCTTGAGTTTTGCCTTCACTACCCATTTGAGCCCCTCCTGTTATGACGCTGTGTGGCCCAGTCAGCCCATCGACAGTTATCAGGAGAATAATCTCCCGTTGGGTCTATTCTGTCTAGGGTTGTGCCTTCTGGTCGTTCTCCCATATCTTTAATAAAGTTTGCGAGATTATCCCATCTTTTACACACTTTAACCCCTTTAGCCCCATAATACTTATAGTTATGAGCCCTCGGGTTACTGCATCTATTACGCATATTTTGCCAGGTCGTTTTTAGAGGATTATCACTTGATCTATGTAAGTTATAAAGGGGATCAACCCCGCCTAGTTCTTTGCCTGCTCGCAGCCTAGAATAGTGCATAGTGCAATATCCTTTACAGAGCAGTCCCCTGTTACACCCTGTCAGTTTGCAAACTCTTATTTCGCCTGTAATTTCGTTTTCCATATATCAGATATCTGTGGTGCCTCCAATTGATAAATACCATCTGCATTTTTCTTGGCCCCATAAGGCGCCTCTTCAATGTAACTGGTTAAGTATATATCTTCTCCTAAAACCCTTATGGTTTCAACTAGTTTGCCGTCGATCTGATCGAAGACCTCTGTTATGGCGTCGAAGTTGTTGTGAGTCTGGGCGAGCTTCAAGAGATTGGCGGCAATAACAGCCTTCACGGAGACAATCTTTTTCTTGTTAATCACCTTGGGATCTTTGGACTCAACCGCCTTCTTTTCGTCTAGTATCAGCTTAACGAAGGTTCGATCTTGCTCGGCCAGTTTCTCGACTGCCTCTCTAAGTGTCAAAGTTACAACATCTTCAACGGGCTCTGCCTCCTCAGCCGGTTGTTCTGTAACGACGAGCCCTTTTTCTTCGGGCGTCTCTCCAGGTTCGATTAAGGGTTTCCCGTCTCCAGGTTTGAGCCCTGCGACAGAGGTAGCTTCTGGGTAAAGACAGATGAACTTAGGGTAAATCACCTCAACTGGCGTTTCTACTTTCCCGTCGATTCGGTTAAGCGCCAAGCGGATAGGCCCGAGTTTCCCGTCAGAACAGGCTCGGACTAAGGAAAAGATGGTCCCGTCAAGGCTTGAGTAGCCCTTAGCCTTTTCAGCCTCGATAAACTCAAGCCAGTTCCAGTTGATGACTTCTTTTAGAATGCTCCCAAGCTTCCCACGTGTTGTTGACATAAGCTTATTCTACCCTATAGGGCGGGTTTCTCCAGATCTAGGTAAATTGACTTGTTCGTATCAACCTCATTCTCTGCCACTAAGATCAGTTTGTCGAAAGTTGGCTCCACTTGGGTGTAACAGTACTGGATATCCAGACTTTTGTACTTATCCCTGAGCTTTTCGGGGTTCTTGACCCCATGATCTGAAGCGAGCACCACAAGAACCTTGTGGGTCCACCCATAGCGGTTTACCGCCCAAAAAAATTTATCCAAAGCAGCGCCTTTACCCCCGTAAACAACAGTTGCTATCGTTAATTTGCCTCTCATTTTAGTAAATCCTCCAATTTATTCTCTTCATTTACTGTGACGACCTCAACTTTCGGAGCCAAAACAATAGTCTCCTGGTCAATCCTCTTCCAAAGCTCCATCGTGATAACATTTTGCCCGTTCATAGTCATATTCTCCGATTCGCGCATTTCATACCCTTCGCGGAGTTTGCTTAAGTCGACGCCGGGCTTTCCTTCTAATTTAGCCCTCTTCCAGAGCTTGTCGCGCAGTTCAGACTTCGCAAATCCCCTCGCTGAGAGAGTCTTAGAAGTTAAGTGAGCGCGTAGTGTTTGATATTTCGATACTGGCTTGGTCATTTTCTTTACTCCATTCTTCTAATTTATCTTGCTTTTCTTCGTCATCGAGATCCTCCGACTCCTCCTTATGAGGGGACTCTTTGAGCCGGTACATCCCAAGACGGCCGGCAATATGAGTTTCCTCAAAGTCTTCAGTGCTGTGATCTCCTTTAATATAGATCTTATTAATCCTTCCATCCTCCCTAATCGAAGCCCGTGCAAATCCTTGTTCATCGATTGCCTTCCTGAGCACATTTATTGAACTCGCTTTGTAACCATGCTCGGAAGACCAATTTTCATAGTCGACCTGCAAAAGGCGGAAGTTCCTGAAGGCGTAGATGTCCTGGGCCACTAGCTCATCGGCATAGGTCTGAGCTGTGTTGGCGTCGGTGTCGTATTTCTCCTTCATCGCCTGGGTAGTAGGAGAAAATTTGAATTCGTAGTTTTGCTCTTTTAAGAGCAGTGCATACTTGATTACTTCGCCGAGGAAGCTTTCGATGAACTCTGTAGTGAAAGTTTTGTCCTCGAAGGTTTCGTCGGGCTTGAATCTATTGTTAAATGGTACGACAAGTGTTCGTCGACGTGCACCATAACTTTTGTCTCCGAATGTGGGGATATTATTAGCAGAGAATATGTGATGGACGTTTCCTTCGATTTCGACCATGTCTTGAGAATGGAACTTATGGACTGAAAAGCCTTCGTGGGTTCCAATGCTTTTGTAAGTTCGTGTATCTTCAACAAAGCCTTCACTCGACTCTTTACAAACGTTTGCAAGTTTTCCATTTAATTGTGGTGTATCCCTTTCATCTTCTAATTGTTTTACTGTGAGTTCCGTTAAGTAGTGATTAAAAATCAAGTATAGCAGGTGGACTAAGGTTGATTTCCCGTTAGCCCCACTACCCAAATACCAAATCACTCCTGTTGGTTTTTTGTCCATAATGATCGGAGCTACAGACTGCATAATATCTTTATACACGCCTTCATCTCCGCACGCGAGGTCCATTATGAACGATAGTTTCGAGTCCTCTTCCGGCTTAGTCGGCTGATATGGGACCCTGTAAACGCAATCTTCTGGGCCTTTATTCTCTGCCCAGTCGAGCTTTTTCGTATCCCAAACCATCCCGCCGAAAGAGATCAAATGTGCTCGATCGCTTAGATCCTCCGATGTTGTTCTAAATAAGTGCTCAAGATCTGAAATCCTGCTCTTATTTATGCCCGCCCCAAACAGCTTATAACACGCTTCTGAAAAGCGATCCGACGTCATATCCCGCCAAAGTCCGTCCTCTTCAATCAAAGTGGTACCCTTAAAACGTGCAATCCGAGTCGTCGTTTGCAGGCTCTCGGCCATTACCTGTTTAAGTGGTTTGTTTGATTTCGGCGGAGCCGGGTCGTCAGTGCGCTGTTTGGTAGGAGGTCGCCCACGATTCTCTTCTGTAACCTTACCTGCCATTTAAACCCTACCCTCCTTTTTATGTTAATCCAAACTCCTTGCTTGCAGTTTGTAATTATCAATCTTAGCACGGAATATATGGGTAAAAACAAGAGGTAAAATTGACGTCCCAGATGTAGCGTATTGGCTTAAAAAATAAACACTAGGGCAATAGCATAAGCGTAATGGTTTGTCAAGGGAGGGTAAAATTGCGCAGAACTTCGGAAGGGGACCCTATAGTGGTGTTCTACTCTACCCACTACCCTACCCCCCCCTCCTCCCCTCTCCACCCTCCACGCCCAGCCCTCTCGCCAGCCACCCTCCGCCCGCCGTGCACCATACATCATGCACACCACATCATATATATGGCCTGCTATTGACACCACATTAAGCCGTAGACACACACCCTAACAGGGGTACATAACGTCGCACAATAAACATTGTGCGACATAAACACATAGTTATAACACATCTACCCCTATTAGCTTGATTTAGGGCTTATTTTGGGCTTAAAAAGTGTAGACACTTAGGTAAGAGGTATTTATCTTTATTACTATAACCATATGGTTTTCATATATATATTAATAGGTATAGTATAAGTGTCTACACTCGGAACGGGTCAATTTAGTAATTGTGTAGACATCCCTCAACCTCTCCGTAAATCTGTAGACACTTGTGCCAAATAGCCGTGTCTACACTTTTTACTATTGTAGACACTTACATCTGTCTACACCCAACCACGTTGCATAAACCATATGGTTTAATCTATACTAAAACCCATGACATTTGATGAACACTACAACCGACTAACTAAAAACATCATCGGCGAGGATCTGGGCGCTATATTAAGCCTGTACGAGAAAGATACGGGCTATATCTCTTTGCTCTCTTGGCTCGAGTACGGAGTGCCCAACCTACTGGGCTCTGAAAGCAACGTATACCAGTCATACTTAGCCTACTGCGCTAAGGACAATTTACCAGCCGTTTCTAAGCTGAGGTTTACTCGCTACCTAACTACTATGAATATATTTTTACAGTCCACCTCAGTAGATAATAAGACCATTCGGAAGTATGTCCAAAAAACTCATTGCCCTACTTGCCATCAGCTCTTAGATCTTAAGAGTAAATAAAACAACACGCTTATGCTCCCTGTTAATATGCTTACTGTTGCCTATTGTTGCTAGAGCCTATTGACTTATGGCAACCTGTCCTATACAATACTACTCAGATCAACAAACAAGCACCTCGCAAGTTTAAGATCAAGAACCTTAACAAATAGACTACACTGGTTGAAATACCTCCTTAAGCAATATATAAGGGATTCAAGAATAACAGTCTATTTGATTTCAGGTAACATTTAACAAACAGGTTGAGCGTTCGGGGTCTACCCCTTGTAACAATCCAAGCTAGAGCCTATTACAATAGGTGGGTGAAACCCCAAAGAACTAGCCCACAGGTTGCAAGCGATAGGCTCTGAACCTCAACAACAACTAAGAGATATTAAATCATAAGGACTATAAATATTATGACATTACAACAAATCAAAGAGAATGGCGAATTTATCTGCAATGTTTCGCATTTAAATAGGATGTGCAAAAAGATAGCAGAGAATCCGGCCCAGGTCTATACAATCATTATGGGGTACAATGGCCAGGCCGATAGCGTAACCAGAGAATCAATTTTCAGTTATATTGCCGATAAATACTTCAATGGCGATTACGATCAAGTTTATAATAAGTGGATTAAAAATTAATCAAATAATAAGGACTTAAAAAATATATTATGACAGAATTAGAAGCTTTAATAGCATTACAGTGGAGAAAGAAAGACGGAACCCCAGATTTAGGCATGATAGAATATTCGCTTAAATCTAGCAAGTGGATCGATATGGGCCAGCACTACTTAAACATCGGCAATTCTAAGCCCCAGATCGAAAGAGATCTTTGGTATGACGACGAAACGGAGGGGCCAGACGATAGCAAATTTGAAGCATTCCGGGCTTATAACCTCAAGGGCAACAAAGCACCCCGGGCCGAGGATTATATTGCAGACGGGCGCTCAGTGATTTGGATCTTTGATAACTACACTAGAGACACCAGCGGGGGCAAGCTTAAGAGCTGGACCGCTACTCGACTAGGCGAAGAGCCACGGCACGTTGGAGAGTATAGACTGGCCACTACCGACGAAATCGGAGCAATTAAGCAGGGGCTCAATGAGATTCGCATGGATTTTGAGAAGAGACTTGTAACCTATTGGAAGAGGTACAGCAATAAGGTCCACGCCAGGGGATATTGGGCGAATCGTTAAGCAAACTAATCAATTTAAATTAAAACACTATGGTATACAAATCACTAAGGAATAAAGCATTTAGCGGAGAATATAGAATCATTAAGTCTCAATATAAGAGCAAAGTCTGGACTGGCACGGGATCTGTTATGGTCCAAGGAGATTTTGTTGAGGATTACAAGTATCGAAACGATCAGTATTTGAAGGAAGTCCCGGACCTCGAGCCTATAATGGATATGGCCACCGGCTACACTCCGATTGAGACTGCGCTGGCATACGAGGAAGACGAAAGAGACCTAGTGGCCCTCGAGAATAAAAACCGGAAAGCAGTTGTTCAGAAGAGATTCTACGATTTTGTTAAGACTATATTCCCGGAAGCCGAGATTAGATTAGCAGGAGAGTTCGGCCACCAGTTTAGCCCAGTTAGATTTTACAATAACCATGAGCTAGTGGCGGTGATTATGCCCCTAGATATGCGCTAGTCTCATGGCTCCGAGCAAGCCATTACAATACTGCTCAGTCCTAAAGAAAAATCAATTAAATAATAAGGTGGTAAAAAATTATGAGTAAATCAAAAACAGAAACTAAGCAGAAGAGAATCAAGACTCCTATTGAGATCTACAAAGAAGCAGTAATTGCAGTTTTAATTGCAAGCGCAGTATTTTTTGTACTCGGTATGAAATTTGAATCTAGAGCGAACAAACAAATTGAACAGGCTAGAGCGGAAGTTCAGGCCCAGATAGTCAAAACTGAAGAAGTAAAAAAATAGAAGAGGTCGCCGTTGCGGAGCAACCTCCAACAGAACCAAAACCGCAGGCAGTATTAACAGGGTGTGAAGCCGTAAGGGACGAGCTCAAAAAATATCCAGATTGGGACGTCAATTTAATGACAGCGATTTCCAAAGCTGAGAGTAATTGTAGAGTTGAAGCCCGAGGCGATGGCCACCTAACATATAAGAAGAATAATCGAATATATGGCTACAGCCTAAGCGTAATGCAGGTGCGGATAGTTGAGGGAAGAGAGCACTGCGACACTAACGATTTAAAGGTAAACGTGGCTTGTGCGCATAAGATATGGCAGAATCAAGGCTATAAAGCGTGGAGCGTTTACACTAACGGAAAGTATAAGAAAAATCTATGAGTAGTTTTGAATCAGCAGTATATACAGTGTGGGGATTTTCAGCATTTTGTGTAGTCTTGGGCCTCGCAATGTTTTTAATCGGAGTAAAGTTAAGTAAAAAGTAATGTCAAGAGTTAAAACCAGTCGAGATCTAGTACTCCAGATTGAAGTTTGGAGGCTTAGTAGCCCAGAGGGAGCTAAGATGGGTTTTTACAGCTATAAAAAACTAAACTACACATATATAGTCCGACACCCTAAAAAACTGAAAGTAGAACTCAAATGATTAACCTCTACGAATATCAAAAGAAATATCTAGCCGACTTCCCAAAGCGTGGCATTATGGCCGCCGATACGGGGACAGGTAAGACGTTTATGGCTTTAGCTCATTATAAGAGCTACTTCGGTTATCGTAACGGGTACGGAGAGCAGGAGTGGGGCAAAGCAATGCAGACTCCACTACTTATATTAGCTCCGGCCTCTAAAGTTAGAACCGGCGACTGGGAACGGGAGATCGAGGAGTATTTTGGCAAAGATAGCGGTATCAAATACGAAATATATTCTTATGAGAAGTTCAGCCGGACTCCAAGCCCAGCTCAATTTGCTAAAGGCGAGCGTCCAATCTGGACTAAGTTTGTAGGCAAAGATGTGGCCATCATCTTAGATGAGTGCCACCGCATCAAGAACCCGCAAAGCTTAACCGGCAAGGCAGTGTACGCTGTAGCCAAGAACGCTAGTTTTTTAGTAGGCTTAAGCGCTACACCACTACCAAACGGCTGGATCGACTTCGCTAACTATTCTAAAATCTGGGGCTTCACAAACAATATAACCGAATTTAAGAAGAAGTATTGTGATATTGTGACTTTTAAAGGTTTCCCAGAGATTAGAGGATATTTGAACGAAGAAGAGCTAACAGCACAGTGGCAGAGCATATCTAAGCGACTAACTAAAGCTGAAGCGCTTGATCTACCAGAGCGAACATTTGTTGGGGTAGACTTCGAGAGGCCAGCTATTTATAACAAGATATTCAAAACCAGAGTCAATGAGGATGGCGAGCTCCTCGACACTGCACCAGCTCTAGCACACTGTTTAAGGCAAACATTGACCAAACCTAAACTCGACTACTTAGCCGACCTGATCGAGGGCACAGAAGAGAATATAGTCATATTTTATAACTATGTCTCAGAGCGTGAAGCGATCTTGGAGACTTTGAAGAAGAAGCACAGTGAAAGGAGAATATTTAGGCAGGATGGCGAAAAGCATGAGTTGCCCAAGAAAGCCGATTGGGCAGATATTAAGAATAGCGTAACTGTATCTCATTACCGCTCAGGTTCAACCGGCGTGGAAATGACATATGCGACTCAAGTTATTTACTTCAGTCCAACATATAGTTATGCTGATTATATCCAAAGTATAGGCCGAGTTTACCGCAATGGGCAAACGGAGAAGACGACATTTTATAATTTCCGAACTCCTAACTCCATTGAAGAAGACGTTTATGTTTGCCTCAGGGGTAAGAACGATTTTCAGGTAGCTCAGTGGATAAGTAAACCAGTTAAGAAATAAATTATGGATGAATTTGCACAAACTTTTTCAGTCAACACCTTAGGGCCCGAATGTCCGGAGTGTGGGGCTGTCTACGAGGACGATGGGGATTACACTTATCACGGAAGTGACGGCGAAGGGTTCGACATCACATGTGAAGAATGTGGCCTAGAGTTTGAAGCTATCTGCCATATCGAGTACAGCTGGCATGCAGACCACCCCTTCCAGTGTGGAGTCCAGGGTTATCACGTTCCGTATATTAGTAAAGAACATAATAAGCATCAATGTCTTTATTGCCAAACAAAGCTCGACTGTGATTGTGTTTTGCACGATAGATGCACTCACAAACCTACCAAGAAGTATAAGCGGAAATAATATGGATAACTTAAAAGCATATTTAGAAATCGATGGTCGGTGGTGCCACGTTACACTGGTAGATGCCGTTAAGCAAAGAGATCTTTTTGGTAAGACTCAAGTGATGTTTGCTTATAAAAGAAATAAGAAATAAGAAATCGGTCGAAGTAGAATTAGCTCCTCGGAGTAAATTCAAGAAGACCAAACCTAAACCAGAGAAAAAGCATAAGAAGGAGGAAGAAAACTAGTATGACGAAAGTAGTAATTAATAGATGTTTCGGAGGTTTTGGCCTCTCTCTTGAAGGGGAAAGGGCATATCTAAAGCGTAAAGGCAAAGAAGCTTTTTTCTATAAACAGGAAAAGTTCATGCACAAAGATGGTGTAAACAGTTGGGTTAGAATAGATGATCCCAAAGAGAGAAGTCTATTTACCACCACTTCTCTAAAAGATATGGGACCAAACGTAGATAATCTCTGGGAGCTTAAACTAGACTTCTTTTATGACGGGGATATAGACCGAGATGACCCAGATCTAGTGGCTGTAGTAGAAGAGTTAGGCGAGGATGCTGATGGTTATTGCGCGGAACTCAAGGTAGTCGAAGTCCCTGACGGGGTGGACTGGGAAATCGACGAGTACGATGGCATGGAGTCTGTAGATGAAGCCCATAGGAGTTGGAGTTGATATGCCTAGCATACTCTGCTTCAACTGCGACTGGTATATACCAGAAAAGCTCGGGTTCTGGTTCAAAGAGCCAAAACTAAAGCAAATGTACTGGGGAGGTGAAATCGCATACACAGGCCAGTGCCATAGTTGTAAGTCGAGTCATAAAACTTTAAGAGAGATTTGGAGGAGTCAATATGCGTACTAGAGACAAAGAACGTTTAAAGAGGGAAACGACTAAGATGCTCGAACAGAGCGCCGAGAGGTGGAGATTAGTGAAGAAAATGCCAAAAGATAAGATTAAGAAGTTGGCTATACCGGACCGAGTTTTAGCTCTGCCGGGGCTCCCTACACCTCCTTTGGCTCAAGAAGGGCTAGATTGGCGCAAATATAAGAACACTCGCCGTGCAAGGCCAATTTCGAGACGAAAGAGGATTGTGGTGGTTGAGTCAATCGTAAAAAAGAAGGAGGTTTATACAATTAACGGATTAAACGCAAGTGAATTAGACAACGTGCTTAAGGCTATTGCCAGAAAGTAATGGCCTGTGCTAGAATCAAGCATACAGCGCAAGCAAGGAGAAAAATATATGACAGACAAAAAGAAGAAAGCTCTTTTAATTAACATATCTGTGCTTTTGCCAGATGAGTTAGCTATATATGTGGCTGAAATAGCGGAACGCGAATCGGCGTCTAAGGCGTGGGTTATCCGCAAAATCATCCAAGAGCATAAGCAAGATAGAGAATCAAAGAAGGAGGGTAAAAAGTAATATGCCCAAGCTCCCGGTAAGAGTAAGCGACGAGCCGATGTACCAGAGCTGGAAGGCTATGCAATTTAGGTGTTTGAACGAGAGCAATAAACACTATGGTGGTCGAGGGATTAAGGTATGCAAGAGGTGGAACAGTTTTGTAAACTTCGTAATAGATATGCACCCTATGCCCGAAGGCACTACGTTAGATAGGGTAGACAACAACAAAGGCTACTCCCCTGAAAATTGCAGGTGGGCAACCTATACAGAGCAGGCTAACAATCGTCGGTGGCCCACTGTGAGGAAAAACAGCAAAACTGGCTATTCCGGCATAACAGTGGTAAACGGAAAGTATTATAGGGTTCGCTATAGCCAAGAAGAGCTTGGGATGTTCTCCAGTTTAGAAGAAGCAATTAAAATTCGTAAAGAAAGGGAAAAATATAATGAGTAGACTCGTATTAGTAATCGCTAGAAGCGGAACTGGCAAATCCTCTTCACTGCGAAACCTTAAAAAAGAAGAAGCTGGGGTTGTTCTCTGCTCAGGTAAAGAGCTCCCATTCCAAAACGACCTCAAAACTATAGTCCCTAAAGGCTATATAGACGTCCTCTACGTCGTTGAGAACTCTGAGGCACCTATTATCGTAATTGATGATATTAACTACCTTATGAGCTTTGAAGAGATGGCTAGAGCTAATGAGATCGGCTACACCAAGTTCACTCAGATGGCCAGCAATATGTTTGATATCTTTAAAAAGATTATCGACAAGGAAAGCGACCAGATCTTCTACCTATTCGCCCACCAAGACGAAAGCGAGGATGGTCAGCTAAGAGTGAAGACTACTGGTAAGATGTTATCAGAGAAGGTGGTACTCGAAGGCTTAACGAATATCGTCATCACCACTGAAGTCCAAGACGGAGAATTCCTATTTCGAGTCAAGACTGATGGTAAGGGGGTCAAGAGCCCAATGGGGATGTTTGAGAACGACACTATCCCTAATGATATAAAGTTAGTGGACCAGGCAATTAGAAAGTTCTATGAGCCTAAGAAGGAGGTGAAAAAGTAATATGGCTAAGAAGATTGACGTTGAGATCAGTTATCGAGCTGAAGAGAGCTACCACAACATGATTGAGCTTAAGATAAGGCTCCAGAGACCTTTAGATGGTGAAGAATACAAAGCTATTCAGAATGTTATCGATACTTTGGACGCTTTAGCTCAAGCCCATATCCCAGAAGAGTCATTAACAGAAAAGAAAGAAGAGGAGTAAAACTATGGCAGATTTTTCAAAAGAAGATAAAGAAGAAAAGACTATGAACAAATATTTTGATGTAGGAGTTCACAAAGTTAAGATTAAGGTGATTACTTTCGATAAGATGGAAGACGGGCGAGAGTTCGCTGATATCTTCGTAGAAGGTCAAGATGGCCAAGAAGATAACTCCCGCGTCTGGTTCCACACAGCTCCGGCTAGGAACTACTCTTTCAATGTTTTAAAAGGGATCTTCGTGCATAACGCAAAAGAAGAGAACAAAGATAAGGTTAGAAAAACTATCGACGCCGTTAACAACACTGATGAGTTAGAAGAAGCTTGCCAAGGTTTAGTCGGTAAAGAAGCATTCTTCGAGGTTAAAGAAGACCCAGTTAGAACCTACCAGAACGCTAAAGGTGAAACTCGACCAAGCCTAAACAAAAACGTTTATGGTTATGAGCCAACAGTTAAGACTCAGCCGGCACCAAGCACTAAAGCCGCTGAAGAAGCTGGTGGAGAAGATATCGAATTAAGCAATATCCCATTTTAAGGAGGCACTATGAAAACATTTTTAGCATTCGTGATGATCTTAGCCATTCCTGCCCTGTTGTTTGTAGCATCAGTGCAGGCTAAGGATCAGCCACCAAAACAATCAGAGTTATACCTAAGCCGTTACTACGGCACAGGGCACGGAGTCTTGGCTCACGGCACTATCTTAAAAGAAGAGTACCGAAGCCCGAGCTCAATACTAGGCAGGATAGATGCCAGCGGAGTCTGGATTATCCAGGAGGCTAACTTCTAGTATGAAGTTTCAATACTTTGACGGAGAACAGCGGTCACCAGAGTGGTTCAAGCTTCGGCTTGGACGGCCCACTGCGAGTAGGCTTCACGACTGGACCGCTACCTCTGTAGCCAAGGGTAAAGAGGGCACCCCCCTCAAGTCGAGAACGGACTATGAAAGAGAGTTGGTCTTTGAGCAGAAGTTTGGAGTAGCTTTTGAGATGTACGTTAACAGCGCTATGGAAGACGGAATCAACTATGAAGACTTTGCTTTGAAACAATATGAAGCTATAAGCGGTAATATAACTAAGAAGGTCGGAGCGTGGTTCAATAAGTATTTCCTAGCCAGCCCAGACGCCGGAGTAGGCGAAGAAGGAGTGGTGGAGTGCAAGGTTCTAAAAGACAATAAGTTTAGCGAGGTGCTTTACGATGGAGTCCCAGTTGAACACTGGAAACAGGTTCAGGGACAACTCTTTGCCAGTGGCCGTAAGTGGGGCGACTATGTGGCTATTAACCAGAACACTAGAAAAGTTAAGATTATCAGGGTCTTCCCAGATAAAGAGTTCTTCAAAGAGCTCGAAACTAAACTCAAAGAACCACTCAGCGTAGAAGAATTCAGCGAAGAAGGGCTTTACGACTTTAGGCAGATAGAAATATCCAGCCCGAACGAAATAGCCCAGAGAGAAACTAAAATCAATTTAAATTTTTAAAAAACTATGGAAGAACCACAAACTAGAGCGTTAGACGCTGCACATAAAATAGCTTACTTAGCTAGAGAATACCCAGAAGAAAGCATTGTTGAGCTCTCGAGGCTTTTCCAAAGCAACAGAATGGACTTCAACGTAGGTGCTTGGCTCGCTGAAGAGCTCGGATATATTGAAGTTGACCAGACGACTAAGGCAGTTAGCTTCCCTAATACCCCAGAGGTTTGGGTGTTCGGGTACGATGTTGAATACCTTAAATGGGCTATTCTTTATACTCTGAAGAATATTGCTCCAGATGAAGTAGATCTTGAAGAAGGCACACTAGAGGTTGACTGGGCTGCAGGATATGCGTTGGTTGATATAACTATCGCAGTGAAAGAGCTCTTGAAGGCCGGCTTAATTGCTACCTACACGCTCACTACCACGACTGTTGTAGAAAAGGCAACAAAGCGAAAAGCTGCAAAAATTTCTGAGCAACCTTATATCTATTACACTCTCCCCGAGAACCTCGGGAAAGAGTGGGGTAGAAAGCAACACCCAAATCAAAAGCTCCTTAAAGACTAGAAGTGTAGTATAGTAAGAGTTACCTACTTAGGGTCCACCCGAGGTAGGGAATCTTGCTTTGCAGAGGGGCATTTCTAAAACTAGGGATGTCCCTTCTCTATATGGTATTATGTGAAGTGGTGGAGGGTAGTAGCTAAGAATTGAGTACTTTTGCGAGGGTACTCAATTTTTTTATGCAAGAAGAAAGCGACCCCTAGGATTTGGTCGCTTGTTGTCTTCAGATTCCTGAGAACCCCCGTTCTTAATGCGAGCAGTGAAGAACGGGATACTTATTAGTTTACCAGCTCATTAGCAGCCGGTCTAGGGTCTGCTTCTGGTAGCCAACTAGGTAGATGATCCCCGTGAGACGCGAAAGGTACTGACGGGAGGTTACCTAAGCAACCACATATAGCACCGAGCCTATCGACCACAGCTTTCACTGGGGTGACAAGCTTGATCTCTGGGAAGATTGATTCTTGTGCCATATTACCTCCTGATTACGCCTGCTACCAGTACACCGACACAAACTGCGCCAGCTAAGAAAAAGAAAGTTACTAGATTTAATCCAAATGTCATATTAGAATGGTGCTATCCCGTTAGCTTTAATGTCTTCATTTTCGTGGATATACTTATCCAAGAAACGTCCTACGGCTGTCAGAATGACCACCTGTAGGCTCGTTGGGTCGTAGTTTGATACTAGAGTCGATAGCCACAGGACAATGGCTCCTAGAGCCGCGAAAAAGGCTAGTCTTCCGACCTCTTTGATTGCTTGAACGATTGCGTCTTTGTTGAATGTCATAATGTTTAGCTCCATCCTTCTATTTTAACTCCATTCTTATAGTAAAGTGCCACCTCGACCATCCCGCCTGCAGATGCACTGTACAGCAATACCCTGTAACCTCGTACATCATAAACGAGATAGTCGTAGCCACCACCCGGCTTCAATGTCCCCTTTACTTTGTCTGTCCCTGGTTCAAAAGCTGTCCTGTTAATGGTAATCCTGACTCTTGAGCCCTTCACCGGCATTGGTTGTCCGGAAGCAGGAGCCTTGGGGTTGAGATACCCGTAGACTCTAGTAGTTGTGATGGCTCTAGTACGAATAGCGTTGCCCCCTAAGCCATTGCCAGTACCAGTTGAGCCATTCTGCTCAAGCACAGTAACTGCGGCCTGGTTGGCTGGCACGCTATCAACGATGCCGATATGCCCGTAAGGATTGCCATTGATACCTTTGAACACAGCGAGCCCCCCGACTTGAGGAGTCGAACTCTTGCTGAACTTAGCGAGTATGGCTGCCGGAGTTGATAGCCAGTAGTCTTTCGCATTACCCCAGGCTCCACTAGGGATACTGTACTCATCTGTTAGGTATTGCTTAACAAGGTCCACACACTGATACCCGTTAATGCCGTCGATGTTAGTTCTCTTGCCTAACCAATTCTTTTTAAATATTTGGTAACTCATAGGTTCGATTATACTCCTTATGCTTTAAAAGTCTAGTCTTGATCGTTGAGCTCTGGGGTCTGTTTCGCTAACCGATACATAATCCAGATCAACAGGGCTGAGAAGAAGAGAGTGAGAGTGTTAGAAGCTGAGTATAGCCCACTGACCCAGTTAACGTGAGTGGCGGAGCGAGTGACTACTCCGAGAACAGTCAACAAGCCTACAGCCATAGGTATGATATTACCTAGAAAGATTACAAGAGCGAGAGCGAATAGCCTTCTACGGAATTTCTGAATCTCTTTAGGCACGGCCAACTTGAATAAGTCCATCTGTTTCTTTAGAACAGAGACTATGAAAACGATAGTTCCTACCTGTATCACCAGTAGTAACGCTGCTAGAAGTCTAATGGGCATGGCTATTTCCTTTCTTTGTTTTACCACCTGCTGCTAAGTATATTTTAACAGTAAAGCCATTGTTTTCAATAACCTTAACCGCGTTCTTACTAGCTGTTAAGGCCTGCCCGACAACTTTCTTTCTAGCCTCCTTGGTCTTCGCAAGCTCCTCAACCTTAGCGGTCTTGAGCTCCTTTTTCTTTAACCATCTCATTGCTTACCCCCCCTCAATCTTTGCAGAAAATAGGTTCATCGCAGTGGTGTTACCAGATACGACTGCCGTCACTTCTTTAGTGACCTCTTTACTGTCTGATAGTCTGGCGTCTTGGAGTCTCTTATTATCTCTCCAAAGCGCAACAACAACAGCGCTGAGGGCGACTACAAGCACGCCCAGTACCCCCTGAGTGAAGAAATATGCTGCTGTGCTTTGAGTTGGATCTCCCATAATGTCTTACACCAATTCTACTAATATGAATGCTGGTAGCCCTGCGCTGGCAAATAAGCTCAGAGTCCCCGCTGCATTCTGCGCAACGGCTATTTTATATGTGTGTAGTCCTGCGCTATGAGTAAGTGGGGGTGTCTTGACTAATGCGGTGGACCTATAGTTACCAGACGTCTGTTCTGCTGACTCATAGAGCAAGCTCGCACCTTCTTTGATACCGATTTCACGATTACCTGGAGAACCTCCGCTCATAGCGATAGAAATAGCTTCAGAGCTAATAATAATCTTTCTACCTTCTGGGATTAATACAGGGACTGAAAGCCCTGGAACGTCCTGGAGACCAGAGGTGCTAGTAGTAGAGAAATCAGAAGTTATTTGTCTATACCCCAGTATCCTTCTATTTGGGTCTCTTGGGCATATTAAGTTTCCTAAAGTATCTGTCACAGTATAAGCTACCCCAGAGGCTATAGGGAGCATCTTATTCTCTTGACCTTGATTGATTCGAGCCACATCAACGATAGTTGCACCAGCTTGGATAATACCCAAACGAACGGAGTTAGCCGCAAGGGCTGGGGAAGCAGCATTGTTATTTACGATATTACCACCGGTAACCACTAGAGTGGCCACGTTTCCAGAAACTGGCTCTAAGAGGTCGAAGTAAGTGTCTTTAGATGCGGTGACTAAGCCTGTAGCGGCTGCGAAAGTATATCTCTTTCCGTTAATATAAACGACACCAGCGGTCAGACTCCAGCCTAAAGTTGATCCGTAGCCCGTACCGGTTAGGACACCCCCAGAGGCAATGTGGTCGAAGCAATTCTCCCTGAACCTAAGAGCTGGGTCTACAGGATCGGTGAACTGGTCGGGGGTTGTGATGACGTCGTTCTTAAGAGTTCCGTCGTCGTTATGAGAGACTAGTGCAAGACGAGCCACATCGTTTGCCCACTCTGTAGTCATCTTAATAATACAGACATCACTGGTTGTATTCCCAATGTCAGTGTAACCAGGCTCGAAGCTGTCAATAGCGATGTTACCACCGCTAATGTGAGCTCTCATCTGAGTCATCCCAGAAGGTGAGATAAACCCGTTCGCATTAATTGTCCCAGTGACTACTATGAAATTTGTAGGCCAGTTATCGACACTGTCCACTAGTAGGGTCGTTGATCCGACCAATCTATTAGCGGTAACGTGAGCTAAAACCGCTTCTCCTGTTCCATCACTTGCCTTTAAACTTCCGTATGTCATAAGACCCCCTTATTTTTCCTTGAATTATAGCATAAACATAATAAAAAGAAGCCCCTAGTGGGGCTCCTCTCAAATGCTCTAGTTAAGACTAGTCATTTTCCAAAGATGCGATGGTGTTGACCTTCTTCGTAAGAACGAATGTGTCTGAACGATCACGTAATTGGATTTCGATACCACTGAATAGAGGCACGTCTTCCAAAACTTTCATTCCACCAGCTTTAGGGTCCATCTTAGGAGTTACGTTGATGACTGCACGCTTATCAGCGACGATCATGTAAACACCAGCGCCTAGGTAGGCATCAGGTACTTCAACGATTTTTGCTCCCTTGAACATTCCGAGGTAACCCTTCTTTGCGTCCCCGTATCCAGCATCAGAACCTGTGAAGTTGATGTCAGAACTAAGAACAGAAGCCTTCTCGAAACCTAACCAAGCAACTACGTTACCAACAGCTCCACCTCCAGTACGAACTTTGTCTATAGTCCTTGCGAACTGTAGCTTTAGATCATTTGTACCAGCGTTAGCGTCGAAGACAACTTTGTTACCAACAGGACGGGATGCCAAGATCTTTGCAAGAGAGTAAGCATCGTGAGCAGGAACGAAAACTTCGTCAGCCTGTTGTAGAGCTACTTTCTTAGAGAATTCAGAAACAGGGATGTCCTGGATTTGAGTCCTCTGAATACGTAGAAGCATTGACTTATTATAAGCAAGTGTTAGTACTTGCTCATCTGGGACTACCAATGAAGGTGACCCGAAAGGGGCGGTTGCATGAGCTTCGTCATAAGTAGCAAGAGAACCGTTAGCGATGCTAAGAACTCTAATGCTATTTAGGCCTTCAAACTTGTAACCATTGTCGCCCAAGTATGGTGCAACCACTGAAGAAATACTTAGTGGGATGTCCATAATGTTGGCGGTTTTAGATCCGTATGCCATATTATTTATTCCTTATTCTTAAAATTAAAATTTGAAAACCTTGCTTAAGCACAATTGTATATCACTTGTTGTCTTCTTCGCAATAGGGCTTGTGTTAATATGTATTGTATGGAGATCCCGGTAAACTTTAAAGCAAGACACTACCAAGCAAAAGCTCTCAGAGCCCTGGAAAGAGGGGCAAAATTAGTGGTCCTATGTTGGTCGCGTCGTGCCGGCAAAGACTTCACTTGCTTCGGTTACGCTGTTAAGAAGATGGTCGAGCAACCGATGAACGTCGTTTTAGTCTTCCCAACCAAAGAGCAGGGACGTAAAGCTTTCTGGGATAACGTTGAAAACGATGGGTTCAAAACGATAGAACATATCCCTAAAAGCCTTATTGCTAGGCAAGATAACACAGAGATGAAGATCACTCTTTTAAATGGATCTACCTTTTCCTTGGTTAGTGGTGCGGATGCTGACAGTCTTCGTGGTGCGAACGGTAAGCTATATATATTCTCAGAGTTCCCACTAATAGATAGTGCAGCCTATGACGTGGTTGTGCCGATTGTTGCAGTTAACGGAGGTCAGATAATCATCCAGGGTACTCCTAAGATCGACGCTATCAGCGGTGGTACGTTTAAGATATTATTCCAAGGTGCAGAGAAGAACCCAGACCAGTACGCTTCTAGGATAACTGCAGAGGAGTACTTAGACCAGGAGACACTAGATAACTTAAGAAGAGATGCGATAGCCAAGAATGGAAATGACTTCTTTTTCCGGCAAGAGTTCTTGTGCGACTGGGGTCAAGCATCAGCGGCGACTTACTATGGCCAAGTGCTATCTAAGATGGAGGAGGATAGGAGTATAGACCTTTACCCCTACAACCCAGCATATCCCGCATATACAGCGTGGGACCTCGGGATGGCAGACGCCACCGCTATTACCTTCTTCCAATTTTATAAGATAAATGGAAAGCCTACCCCCGTTATTATAGACTATTACGAAACCTCATCCTTAGCGAACGAGGCTATTGTTAAGCTGGTGCAATCTAAACCTTATAATATCCAATGGAATTTCCTACCGCATGATGGTTCGACTAGAGACTCAGACGCCATCCCACGTATTGAAAAGATCAGAGACTTCGGACTAGTAAACTCGAGTTTACTAAGGCGGGAGCCAATAACAGACGGGATCAACCGAGCTATGGCTTGGCTGGCCAAGAGCCGGATGAACCAGCCTACCACCGTAGACTTGATAAAAAAACTCTACCTGTACTCCCGTAAGTTCAACCCTTTAACAGGTGACTACACTGGGCCAGAGCACAAGTCTGAGTCCCACGCTGCCGACTCAATTAGGTATACTTATCAGGCCATAGAGCTTGAGTTCGACCAAGAAACCTGCGCCCTATACGGGACACAGGCTGAGGAAAGCTGGAGTGAAGAGGCGTTAGTACAAACTAACTTCTATTCACCTGCTTAACTAAAAGGTTCCTTTACCACCAAGAATTGATACTGTTGCATCACCGGTGACGGCTCCAGCAGCGCTTACGCGAATTCTGGAAAGCCCGGATACATCGGCACGGAAGATACCCTGAACACCAGAAGGAATAGTTGCCGAAGCGACTCCATCTACTAGCTTCTTAAAGACAGTATCCGTGATCGTTATCCAGTTGGTATTGTCCACTGTGCCCTGTAAGACTAAACCACCGACAGAGGTGTAGGTCCCAGTGACCTGGATAGCAATAGTATCTTGCTGACCTCCAAGAGCGAGCTCTACTGCTGAGTTAGCAGTAGCCACTCCCGTAGGGGCAAGGTTCTGAGTAGTAATATGGCCAGAAGCATTAGTGTCGAGTGCCATTTTTATTTGCTCTCTTTCTCCTTAGTCTCAGTCTCTTCGACTTCAACCTTAGCTTCAACTTCAGGCTCTTCTTCAACCTCTACCTCTGGAGACTTCCCGCCTAGAGTATCAAACCCTGGGTTCAGTTGGCTCTCGGTAACGGCTTTCTTAGCAGCCTTGCTAGTGTCGTTAGTAAGTTCGTTACTATTAACCTTAACTTCTTTTTGCTCTTTTACTTCAGCTTTGTGATTAGCCTTAGCAGTATCGCGAGCATCTTTTACGATCTCATCTCGAGTAGGAGCATCAGCGATAGTGCTCTCTTCTCTTTCTTTGGCGACGTTGACCTCAGCTTGGTTTTGACCAGCCTTGATAGCGTCTTCAGTTGTAAAATCTTTTCTTTGTACTTGTGTCATAATGCTATATCTCCTTAGCGCCGTTAATGTACGACTACTAATATATTAGCATTAACACTTTACTTTTTACTAGGCGCTTTGTCTTCTTTGGCCGGCTCTACTTCAGGCCCTACAGGGGTAGACTCCTCAGCTTTAGAAGGCTTCTCTTCTTTAGCCTCGAGAGCTCGGATCTCATCTTGGTAGGCTCGCTCGAATGATGCGTCATCCTGGTTGATCTCCTCTGGTCTGCCTTCAGGATTATTTGTGTCTGAGATGTAGCGGAGCATATCAGGTTCACCTATAAGGTCTGTAGCAATGCCGTACTTAGCAGCAATAGCCTGTTGAAGCTCAGGGCTCCTCTTGATCTTATTAAGTTCAACAGCAACCTCTGGAGCCAATCTCCAACCCCGATCTTGCCCTTGGTTAACGTTTGGTCCACGATCGCTTGAGCCCCAGAAAGCCGCGATGTGTGGCTCTGAAACACATTCTCTTACTTCACCAGTGTATATATTTTTAAATCTAATCATAATAATTTCTCCTTATTTTAACCTTCGTAATGTTCTTTGGCAACTTTGGCCCATTCCTTTTCCTCTTCGTCCATTGTCTCCGTCTTCCCGCCGGAGAATATATCCTCACGGTCAGAACGGGTTTGCTTTTTAATAACTTCTTTTTGTTTTACTTCTTGCTGGATTTGCTCTGGGGTTGGAGCTGGCGCTTGTGCTGCGGCTTTTCTAGCCTCAAGAGCCTCTTGGTGTGGTGCTAGAGCTAAGTCTGCGAGTCTCTCTAAAGAAACTGGAGCCTTAATGATAATGCCACTGTCCTCGTTCTTTTCCAGAGTTTCGGCGAACTCCTCCCAGAGTGCTTTACCGAGCTCAGGCTTCTCTTTAAGGAGTTCCCCGTACTTAGTGAGGACATTCTCAGCCTGATCTTTGACAGATAGCTGAGTGTCTGCAATCTGCTCGATCTGCTTCTCGGCTTCATTGATCTTAGCATCTGCACTTTGACGCCACTGTAGGAGGTAGGCTGTTGCCTCAGCTAGTGTAAAAGGTTCTTTCGTATTAGGGTTAACAATGCCCAAGAGATCTTCTGGCTTGTTGATAGGGTCCCCGTCAGAGTCTAAGAGCTGGTTCTCCTTCTCAAGATCAGCGAACATCTCTTTACGGATGTCTTCTTTCATAACCCGTTGGTCTTCTAAGATTTCTCTTTGGACAGCGCGTTGGTCACGAATCGTAGTGTCCTGTGGGGCAGGTGCAGCAACCGCCTCCTCTGGATTTGCTTCGCCCTCTGGGGGTTTGTTATCTTCAGCTCCTGGAGTAGCTGGTGTCTCAGGATCTTTCGGAACTTTCGGGTCTTCATTTGGTTTCTTCTCCTCTGGCTTCAGCCCTGCTTCAGCCTTATAATCTTGAGCCGCTGCCTCCCACTCCTGGTCATCCTGTGAAGGAGCCTCTGGAGCTTGTGGCTCTACTACTGTTGGTTGTTGATCGTCTGGTGCCATATAATATCCTTTCTTTTTTAACCTTGCTTTACGACCACAGCCTCTTCAATTGCGATCTGCACCTGGGACTGAACAGCCACCAGAATGTTCGATGCAATCTGGTGAGCTTTGATTTGAGATTTTATATCTCCCTTTAAGTTGAAGGCGTTGAAATCCATATACAGGTCAGTGATGGCGTCGTCTAAGATAGCCTTAATTTTTACAAGTGCCGGGAGGTCTTTCTCATTCTGAGCAGTGGCGACATCCAAAGGTACACCTCGTTTAGAAGAGCGGTAATCGTAGTTCTCGTCGTTGGGGTCCATAATGTCTATATTCTATGCTTTGCCATTTCCTCCCAATATAGCTTATGTTATTTAGAAAAGTCAAACATTTAGTTTTATGCCATTGGCTGGCCAGGTGGGAGTGCTGGCTGAACAGGTGCGGGCTGAGTCTCAGGAGCCTTGTATTCAGGGACTGCTTTCTCAAGCATGATGTCTTCGAGCTCGCCGATCTTAGCCTGTTTAACAGGGTCAGCAGGGTCTGCAGTCTGAGCCATAACAGTGTGCATATCCTGAATGTCAGCACGCTTCTTCTCTTCCATTTCGTCTTTACCGACACTAAGTTCGATCTCAACAGTCCAGTCTTGGATGCCCTCATAGAGCTCGGTCCAATTAATAGTAATCTTATTGTCGTCGCCAATAGTAGGAACGAACTCAGTCATTGTCTGGCCAGTAGGGTCGGCAGGATCTGGCTGAGGGACAAACTTAGCTTCAGAGAACCTATTAATAGCGTTCTTGCACTCGTCATCAACAATGAGTTCGTCTTCGCCTTCTTGCTCGCAAATGTAAGTGTCGAGAGCGACTAGAGCATATTGCCTTAAGAAATTCTCCATTATGTTAGTTACCTGGTTCGTAGCAACATCAGTAGCCTTCTCTTGCATCCTAACCCCTGGGCCAGTCTTAGAGTAACCAAAGGCGTTAGAGTTCCCGTTAAGAGCTCCAGATGGGGTGCCCATCATATTCTGGATCTGAGAAGAGAACTGTTGAGCGAATGGCACGAACTGGGCAAGAGCCCCGTTATCAAGCTGTACTAGCTCCGCTTTAGCGTTCTGATCGAGGGTGATCCACTTAGCTCCCTGTTTAAGTTGAAGAGGGGCGGTGAACCTACCACGCTGTTGAACAGGCGGATTGCTGTTAAGAAGAAGCATTGAAGCGATATTCTGCAGATAGACGTTCATCATGTTCTGCATCGGAGATGCCAGTCTAACCCTAGAAGTCCCGTATGGGCTAAGAGATGCTGGATCAATAACTAGGAACAATACACGGGGGTAGCCGTACTTAGATTTGTTCTCGATGACCCTAAGAGGAGAGTCCATAATCTGAGGACAGAAGGTAATAAACTTCCCGTTTTTACCAGTTTCATAGCGAGTAACAAACTGGTAGGTATTAGTGTTGGCTGCAGTAGCGTTCTTATTCTTTGCACTAGATTGATAAATAGAATAGTTCTTTCCATCTGGCTTCATATCCAGGAGCTCTTTAAGCTTATCAACTACCCAACTTGTATCAGGATTGTTAAGCGCAGCTTCGTAAATCTTACGAACACGTGACTTAGGTAGGTTGGCAACCACATAGAAGAAGCCTGCTTCGTAGGCATCAGTGATGCCGCTTTCTGGATCAACATCAGCGTAGTGAAGACCCTTCATACTAGTTCCGTATTCGCCACGTAGCTGTTGGCCAGCGACCATAAACGGAGCATAGCCGTGAGTTAGAGCTTCTTCAGCCCCAACCTGCATAGTAGAGAGAAGACCCTTCCCGAAGGTGTCCTCATTAAAAACAGCTCTTCTAAGTAAGTAAGAACAAATTTGAGCTGGGATGCTGTTCTTGGTCCCGTTAACAGTGGCAGAGAAAATAGGTAGTTGCTCGAGAGAGTTTCGAGGTACTGAGCGGACTAAGCCAGCTAGAGTAGTGTCGCCCACGAACGGAGCGCCAGCTTGATGAGTAACAGGGATGCCATCAACAATGTTATCCAGTGAAGGGAAATCATTAGTGTAGCTCTCTCTAGTGGTCCTAGCAGTCTCCCATTCCTGAGTAATGGTTTCCATGTCGATCTGGTTTTCTATATCTGAGTTATCCATATTGCTTATCCTTTTAATCCTATTCTATCTTAAATCTGGCTTAACTCCTAGATTTTCGCCCTCAAACGATACAGCTCGAAGCTTGTAGTCGTTGTAACCACTGTCAGTTGAAATGAACCACTGTACTTCAGAGGCTAGATCATTAATTGAAATTGGGATACGTACATCTTCACGCTCAGTAGCAGAAGCGCTGACATCCAACTGGGCTGTCTCATCCCAGCCTGCCGGAGCAGCGAACTGAGAGTAAGTGTACTGCGGATCAGACCATCCACCAGAGGTAGAGAGCACGTATGCTGGGCCTATATAAGTCTTTTGCTTAGTCTTGATCTTGCCATTTTGATTCCTATAATTAACTCCAATAGTGATGTTACCCATCAAGTTCATAATGTAGAACATAGCCTGAACTACCGCTTGATAGGTGTTGTGGCTTTCAGTGATGCCCATTAGGGCTCCTCTAACAAAAGTGGTGAAGTTCACTCCGGCTGCACCCTTATAATCGACTGTTCCGAATGAGTCGAAAAGCTTAAAGGTCTTCTTGCCTTGGCGGATGTAAACGAAAGCTGGGCTGTCTGGAGGAGAGATTGTGCCGATCCACTGAGCTGGAATTTTGAGCCTGTACCAACCCCCGTTATTATTAAGATCTCTAATTAGAATTTCATTAGGAGTATCAAAGCCTTCAGCCGGAACGATCCAAAGGATGCGGTTATCCCATCCAGTACCAACGATTTCGCCAAGAGCGCTAACCTTAATTCTTCTAGTATAAGGTTTAATATCTTTATCGATTTCTTTAGTTGCAATAACGTTTTGGAGGGATGGCTGAGTGTCCATAGATGTGAACCCATCTGTAGATGGGAAGGAGAGTTGACCTCTGTAATTTACTACACCTAGAGATGAGGCGACTCCTGCGGCTCCATAGTTCTGCTCAGTTACCCCCCAAACAACAAAGGACTGATTACCATAATTAATCGTCTGTTGTTCAAGGGTTGCCTGTTTAGAGAGCCCCTGAGTGTTAGAAAAGAGAATTGTGAGTGAAGGTATACCTTGACCATTACGGAAGCCCACGACCGATGCAGGGTAGTAATTCGTACCCTTAGAAGGCTCTGACCTAAAGCCACCATTAGCGGAAGAGAAGTCGAGGGCGAATTCGCCATCTCCACCGATCCAGATATTGTGAGGGTTGTCGACATCTCCAAAGAGCACTGGGCGTCCATTAGTCTCGATCCCGTACTTAACTCTTGGCCCATCAGTAGAGTTAACAGAAGGCGGGGTACCACGTCCTATATCAATGGCTAGAGTCCCATCATCGACGATGCTTAAGCTGTTAAGGTCTAGCCCAGTAGCGAGTCTGAGCATATCTGTAGGCTGGATCACTCCACCATTCGCTGCAATAGCGATATACAGGTTCCAGTAAGTAGCACCTGCAGGGTTGCCTGCCGGTCGAGAGATAGTTAAATATTCAGTCCCGTCTGACTTCCACTGACTTCGAGGCTTATTAATGGTGTAGGAGAGGATTGGAGAGAGCTCTGTTTCGCCTGTAGGTGAAGAGAAGGTAAACCCATAATAAATAGTGTAGGCTCCTGAGTTTGTGAGGACAGTTGGGACGGCTGTTGGCGCAGACCCTGGGTTAGCGACTAAAACATATTTTACGACCTGGTTGTTGGATAGGTTAACATAAGCGAGTTTGTCGCCATTACCCCCGTTAAGGATCAAAAGACAATCCAGAACCCTCAAGAGAACCGGTTTGCCACCATTACCAGTAGTGATAGTGTTATCTCCTGTACAATCGGTCCAACCAGAATCACCTTCTGAGCAATACTTAATCTTGCCGTTATCGGCAGTGTAATATTTGACTCCAGTATCGGTGATAACAGGGTAGACTTCATAGCCGTCCTGGACAGTGTCTGGTAGGAACGGGGTCAAAGATTTGCGAGGGACTAAGAACCCGTCGATTGAAAGCTCGACATCGTTACTATCGACAATCTGGTTGCCTGCGGCGTTTTGTTCACCATTCAAGAAGAGCCCCCCAGAAAAGCCAGTGACATCTACACTAGTTATATTTTTCTTAGGTACTGCTACTGGTTCGGTGACTGCCATACGCTAGTATATCCCCGCTATGTTACCAAAATCTTCCCGCGAAGCATCACTCGGGATCGAGCTGGCTTGGCTTCGAGCTTTTGCGCCCTCCAAAAGGTTGTTATATTTCTGAGCAAATGCAGGTGAAGTACCACCCTGCACGATGTCTGGAAGTGTTGCGTTTTTTGCAACACCCAGTATCAAGAGCGATTTAGGCTTCACAGTATCGAGTATATCGACGTTTGTTAAGGTCATTTCTGTAGGCTCATTAATAACGTCTGCAGTAATTGTTCCGCCGATTTCTCCATCGTTCAATGGCCTAGAGAAAACAATCTGATCTCCAACAAAGCTAACGCGGTTCTCAGAGCTGAGGTAGCGATTACGATTAGTTAACTGACTAGGGGCAACAACATCCCATTCACTTACAGAGGCTCCATCCTGGCTGATTACGAGTGGTCGGAATTCATCTATAACGATTCTAAGCACACCATCTGGGAGGTCGAAGGTCTGATTAGCGTTAGAAATAACCCCAATTTCAACGTCGTTTTGGCGGAGAAAGTACCAATCTATAGGGCGACCTTCAGGGTCTACCTCAGTCATTAGCTCGTCCAGGAACATATTAGTCCAGTCGATGGCTTTATTGATTTCGTCCACGCCATCGGAATCGGTGATGTCATCGATATAGCGGTTATACCTTGTGAGGTATACGCTCTGCGCAAATTTTCTTAGTTTCTCTGTAGTTGTCATGCTCTACCTCCCTTAGTAACATTGATTTTTTTAAGCTTGGACTTATCGTAGTTTGGCACCTTGTCCAGAACCGGTATAGAAGATTCTGGAGAAGAGAAGTTTGCTGATTGAGCTCGGAGTGGTTGGTATGTACCGCTTGGGTTCTGAGTGGCAATACTAGTATTAATTGACTTAGCCTTGCCTCCACGTCCTCCTTTACCACCTCTGCCTTTACCTGCGCCCTTGACCTTATACTTAGGTTTAGAACCATTATCCTCTTTCAAACTGACTCCTGCATCTGCAAGATCCTGATCGTAAGAGTAAAGCAAATCATACATATCTGGATCGTAATCTTCGCTTTCTGGATCCCCCATCGCCCTCCATTGAGATTGACTTATCTTTGAGTATAGACTAATTACTTCCGGACCATAAGCTTTATCTTGAGTAACCTCTAATCGCTTGATTTCATCCTTCATCTTCTGCTTAGTGCTCTTAGCTTTATTAGGGTCTTGGTTAGCCTGCGCGAGCTGATAGCGCAAACCTTTAAGAGCTTTGTCGTAATCTCCATCTTCACTTCTAGCCTTAATACCTTCATCAGTGGTAGGGATGCCATCACGCTCGAACTCAGCCTCAGTAATCTTCTTAGCGATGTCTTTGAGATTCTTCTGATTAGGCTCTTTTTTCTTATACTCCTTCTCAAATTCAGCCTTGTAACCAGAGATAGCTCTGTCATATTCGCCGTTCTCAAGTGCAGCCTTAATCTTCTTATCACCCTTTGGCACGTCTTCTTCACCCCCGTAAGTCTGAGTACCAGCGCCGAATATTCCGGGGATACTTCTCGCGATACCGCCAGGTACAGACCCTGCCTCTTTAATATTAGCTGGGAGCTCTGAGAAAGTTAGAGGGATACCGAGCTTTCCTGCCTCGGTAGCAATGTTGACTTCGTTCCCATAGGGATCTTCCCTAGTTAGTGGATTGCCATCATCGAGGTCCTTAGTCTTAGACATCTTCCAGCCATATCCTAGCATAGGATTGAGCTTACCCTCCATGAAGCCACCGAGGGCGTTAGCTGGGGTAGTATCTTCTTCTTCACCAGTAGCGGAGTTGATCTTCTTCCCAGATAAGACTTGAGCGCCTACGCGGATATTCTGTTGCAAACCGCCTAGGATATCGTATCTGGTGTTACCAATCTTAATCTTTGCAAAGTCTGCAGATCGAGGGTCTTTCCCAACCTCTACTCCTGGGAGGGCATCTGCCATTGTTAGGACCACTCCAGCCATACCGGCGAAGGCTGCAGCAGAGCTGAGGGCTTCTGCTCGGGCTGGACCGCTTAAGCGATAATACCAGTAAGGGTTGAGCATATTAAGCCTCGAAGCCCACAAACGTCCGGAGAAGAGAGTTTTGCTGAGGACTTTGGCATGTTCGTCAGTGAAGCCACCCCGTTTACCTCCACGCCCAGAGAGGGTATTGAGCGCTTCACCCATATCCTCAAGCTCTTTACCTGAGAAATTCTTTAGTACCTCATCTACACCACCTACGTTATCAATCCAGTTCTTTGCCACATTATATCTAAGGTTGGTTATAGTACCTGAGAATGAGCGGTCTGAAGCTTTTATTAACCTACCAGCAACAGGGACTTTTTCGAGCAACGGGACTGAAGACATAGCCTCTTCTCTGGCTCGATCGTATAAGCTCGGGAGCTGGATGCCCATAGCAGAGTCTATAAATTCTGAATAGTTAACGCCATTAGCATCAACTTCGTTGGCCATCTTGCTGACAGCATCCTCAAAGCCACTCTTGTTAAAGGCATGACCGATACCTTTAAAGAAAGCCTTAGTCCCCTCGATCGGGTGCCTGGCCATCAAAACACCCGCCTGTCGAGGGGAGGAGAAGTCTAGTGTAGTCATTAGTGTACGTGGAGCCGCTACGATTTGTTCAAGTAAGTTGTAGTCTTCTGCACCTTTCCCAGCGGTAGCCTCTTCTATCTGCTTAGATATGACATCTCCAAGTCCATCCTGCTTATCGTTATAATAGTTTCGGATGTACTTAACATCGGCCTTTGTAGGCGCCTGATCCACATCTCCCCAGAGTTTTCTGAAGGCTTGCTGGGTATTGAGCTTCTGGAAGTCTCTGAGCTTAGTTGATTTTTCAACGTCATTTAAGACCTCATCTCGAGCCTCTTTAGGGATATTAACTGGTTCGTAGTTAGATTTAGAGTACTCGCCTTTAAGAGCTGAGAGCTTTGCTCGCATACCTTCTTCGCCTCCTCCAGCCTCCTGGAACTCGATTCCACCTTCTGCGATACGATTACCCTTCTCTAGCGATCGAACCCCCTCAAGCTCCTTAACTGCCCTAGAAGCAGGGTCTAATTGAGCCATAGTCTGTTCAAGAGCTGTTCTACCTTCTGGGCTGAAGTTGGGGTAAAGCTCTTCTGATCCTGGCTTATTGGCCACAACAGAGACTTCATCCCAGTTCCTATACATATCGGTTAAGTCTTTGAGTTTTTCGAGCTGTAGCTGGGTCCTTTGATTGGCCGGGATAGATCTGAGTTCAGTGATCTCTCTAGCTAATCTTTCAGGATCTAAAACGATTGTTTCGCCTGAAATTGGATCTTCGTAACTAGAAACCCTATAAGGAGTGTTAACTTCTTCAGCGGCTGCTTTTGCTGCTTCAGCTTGCAACTCTTCTTCTGTGGCTGCAACTGCACTATCTCCCCGAGCTGGGACGATTCCGGCATCAGTAAGCTCATTGGAGAGCTGGGCGTCAGATACTAGCGTCTGATTCCCTTGAGCGTCTAGTTCAGGGTTAACTCTCATTTCACCTTGAGCGACGTTCTCAGCTATGTCTGATGGAGTATTAACAGGGACAGGAGCCACCTGCTCTGGGATGTCAGCCTTCTGAAGAGGCACGTTAATTGAGTTACGGAAGTCTGCAACCTGTTGAGGGTTAACAGTAGGGAGAGGCGCTTCGTCTCCGACCTTATTAAGGGGAAGACTTGGGTCGGGGATATTCTGTGCAGGGAGGGGAACTTGTCGTGGTACCTCTGGGAGAGGTTCGTTAGGGATAGCCTGATCCACTTCGTCTGCTACTTCACTACCAACACGGGGTTTAGGCACCTCGATAGGGGCTTCTTCTGCGGCTTTAGCAATATTAGTAGACTTAACACCATCTGCGACTGTAACTGTCGGAGTCTCTTCGGCTTCTTGAACTGTTTTCTTGAGCTGTCCTGGGATTGAAGGAGCGTCCTCAGATTCAACTACCCTAGCAACATCTTCAACGACATTGTCTGCACCCTTGAATTTATTAAGAACTTTACTAAATCCTGTGCCCAAACCTTTTAAAATACCGGCTGATAAGGCACCAGTTCCAGCGTCGATGGCGAGCTGTTTTGCACTGACATCTTCGCCCTTTGATGATTTCTGACCTGTTTGTTTGATAGTGAAAGGTAGACTTTCTATGAAGTCTTCTGTGATTGCGCCCCCGTATTTACCAAATTGGGTTGTTCCTTTAGCTACTGCTTCTTCCCCGAGCTTAGTCTTGGCAAGAGCTGTACCAGGAATTATAGTCGCCAGCCCTTCGAGCCCTACATTACCTGCCTTATAATAGCCACTTACGCCTGCATCTGCGGCGTCTTTATCGATCTTTTTAGCGACCTTATCAAGGACTTGTGAGAACCTATTAGTCCCCTTCCCTGGTGTTGCGAGGTCGTAAAGACCACTGGCGCTTTGTCCAAACCCTGTGCCCACACGCTGGACAGACCGGCCTGGAGCGGTAGAAATCTCTGCACCACGTTCTAAAAAACCCTTTTTTCTTCCGCCTCCCTTCTCGATCTTGCCCGCATCTTCTAAGACCTTAATAGTATTGAGAGCGGCTTGATCGCCTTTAGCAGCCCTTTCCCGAGCTGATTTAATCAAAATATCTTGGTAGTCTTTATTAACGTTGTCGAACCCTGTTAGATAGGTGTTTTTGTCTGTTTTAGAAGTTCCGTCACCACTGAGGACAGCCCTTTTCTCGAGGCTTTTAGGTAGCAACCAGGCGGCGTTTTTACCTAAGATTTTCTTGTTCTCTTCTCCGCTCTTCTTAAGTTGCACAAATTCCTGCTGAGGTTCTGGTGCAGGTGTAGGTTCTGGCTTTGGGGCAGGAGTAGCAGTGCTCTGAGACCCAACCTTTGAAAGAGGGGATGTGAAGTCAAATTGAGGCTTCGGATCTGATTTAGGGAGCTCTACGTAGTTAGTTCGAGGGGCTTGGCCAGTACGTTGAAGCTGGCGCATTGCAGCTTCTTTCGCACGTCTACGGCGTTCTTCCTCGTCCTTCTGGGCGAAGTTATCACGTTGGCCCTTATTCTCCTGCTTCTGCCAGAAGTCTAGTCCGGACCAGATCTTGTTTAGCAACGCCATAGCTTTTTGGCCCCCTTAATTTAAACTGCTAGTTCTTCGTCTTCTCTTCGTTTTCCAAGTCCTCTACCTGCTAGAAGTGTTGCTGGCTTTGCACCACCAAGTCCACCTCCAGCTACATCGACTGTCATATCTCCAGCTCCTGCTAGGTACTTTTCAAGGTCCCCGGGAGTGAAGGCTGCTTTACGTTCAGCAAACGGAGTAGCTGCAACTGCGCTCTTTGCGGCGATGACATTATTAAGATCACCAGCCTCGTTGAGGTATCGAGTAGCTTCTCCGTTATTTCCACTAGAACCAAATAACTCAGCCATCTTTTGCAAGAAGCCTTGCTTTTTACCAGCAACTGCTCCTTCAAGGGCTGTCCTTTGGTTGATTCGAGCTGTCTCAGCTTCTTTACGTCGATCGCGATCCTCTTCGTCGAATCGAGTCTTAGCCTTATCCAGACCAGTAGCGTTAGTGGCGTAAGTATCTACTGCACCACCAATGTCTTCATTTGCTGAAGTTCTGACTGCATTATCAGCTAAGAAAGCACCATCACCAGATAGGGCTCCAATTGCAGATAGCGTGCCACGAAGGCCACGTCGTCCTTGAGCCGCTGCCAATAGGGCATTTTGTCTATTCTTATCGAGGCTCTTGTTATTGCTAACAGTTTGCTCATCGTAATCTTCAGCAGTCTGAGCGGCTTCTTTATCATATTTGCCAGTTAAAGAGTTGTAGGAGCTGTCGATATTTCCGTAACCAGTATTTAGCTCAGTGTCTAAACTTCCGATTGCCTTTCGAGTGTTATCGATAGCGGCTGCATTTAACGCTGCATCAGGGTCTGCTCCACCGCCACCAGATGCTGGGGCAGTACGTCTAACAGGGGCAGATTGCTGAGGATTTTGCTTTGCGATTATCTCATTAGCAGCTTGGAGAACAGTTGGAGAAAACGGAGTTCCGCTTCCACCCTTCTGAATCATCTCTGCTGCCTGATATGCTTGTGGGCTGTAAGGCCCTACGTTTCTTAATGCCATAATATCTTAAAAAACCTCCTATAGTTTTATAGCAGAAATTATAACATAAACACTAAACTATAATACATCAACTTTTGCTTGAGTTGCGTCGGTGTTACTCTCCATATCTGTCATAGCTTTACCTTTTGTGCCTACTCCATAAGTATTAGAGTCGTTCCAAAGGCCGTTTACAATAACCGGAACTGCCGCACTGAAGTCGGTTACAACCATAATTTTAGATGGTTGGCCTTCATCCCAGAGATCGAAGCCCGCTACTTTATTGTTTAAACCAGCGTCATAAAGATCATCCACAAAGAATATAGCTCCTGGAGTCGCTGTAACCCCGGTTATTTTAACTATGGCGTAGCGAGGAGCTGTGCCGTTATACTGAGCAGCTAGTGTGAAGTCTAACCATGCACCTGTAGTAGTTGGGAATGTATAGGTTGCGTCTGGTACAGCACTGGTGTTGCCTGGTAAGAATAGCTCTGCTTTGATCACACCGCTTGAGAAGGTTGCGTTACGAAGGATATAACCAGTAACTAAGACTTTAGAGGACGGACTAGCTGGAACTTTGAATGTATAGCTTGAACCAAGCACTGCATCTTCTGGCTCAGAGGCAAGGGCTAAAGACCCTACGGTTCTAACAGTGGTATCGGCTAGACCAGCCCCAGAAGAACGGAACTTACCGTGGTTGGTGTACCATCGGTGCTTAGAGGTGTTAGTATCCATATCTTGAAAGTTGATTGAACTCGTATCGAGTTGGTTCAAGTAGTTAGATATAAATGTGGCTGAGCCGAATGAACAGTTATTAAACAATGCCTGATTAAGTGTTGAGGATGTGCAGAGCACATCTATTGTATTGGTTGCAGATGTACCAAAGTTACAAGTGTTGAATGTGTTTCCTGTACCAGTTGAGAAGTAGACTGCATTTGTTCGACAAGCGTTGATTGTACAGTTATTGAAGGTGTTACCTGAGCTGGAGAATATCCCGACCGCATACCCAGTTGGACCAGCACCAGCGTTTGCTCCGTATGAGTGGCAGTTGTTGAAGATGTTACCAGTAGCCGAGGTGTCGAGAGATATCATTGCTCCTGCGGTAGTAGTTGTACCGTTGTAATGAAGAATATAGTTTATGGTCTTATTAGCTGTACCACGAAGCGCAATACCTGACTGACCAGTATAGTTTGACCCTGCGGTATTGTAGGCGGTTATACCAGTGTGCGTTGTAACCGAAGTAGCTGGGTCACCTGTTCCTGACATAGCAAGCCAATGCCTACCACCAGTGATTGAAGTCTGGTACCCTACGATTCCATCAAA
>ERZ869925.343-NODE-343-length-35556-cov-24.191347_pt1 | contig 35556 bp, 36 predicted proteins | sample MGYA00579311_ERZ869925 | MGnify/ENA primary metagenome ERZ869925 (study PRJEB32216, sample SAMN09231817) | wastewater metagenome | place: USA: Maryland | collected 2016-07-30 | study: EMG produced TPA metagenomics assembly of the PRJNA472060 data set (Reclaimed...
ATCGCCCTTAACGGACTCTACCGTACCCTTGACCTTGCCATTAGGTGTGGTAACAATGTCACCTACTTTGTAAGCACTCTTTACGCCTTCTGCGATAAGGGTCTGAGTAGGCTTCCAAATCTTTTGGTCAATTTGTGAAATTACATTATCCAATGACGGTTCTTCACCATCAATGCGTATGTCCACAGTGGGGGCATTGCGAGTGAGGGTATTAGCCCCGTGGTCGGCAATACGAATCTTTGCGTATTCATCACCTTTGCGTAACTCTATATATTTCGTGTTACCATTCTGGGCACTGTCACGAATAACTTCATAGCCTTGATCTGTGTAATGCTTAAACAACTTGTCAGAAACGGACTGAATGACGCTCTTGTTTTGCTCATATTTAGCAAACTCCGCATCCTGTGACTTCTTCTTCTCAGCATCCTGTCGCCGTATCCCTTTATCTACTATCTCCTGCTTTTCAGCCTCAGATAGCTTTTTCTGCATTGGCAATGTGTAGCCAAGTTCACGTAGGGCTTTGCTTTGGTTTACCTCTGTCTTGCCCTCAACCGGCACTTCAGGAAGCACGGATTTAGCACCCGATTGGGGCGTGACGGACGAGGACGGATTGACACTTAGCTGTGATGGTATCTCATCTTCAAAATCTAACGTGTCATACTTTTGCTTGTCTATTTTTTCAACTTTCTCACGCTTGCCGTCTTTGAATCGCGGTGCTTCTTCCTCAACAGGTGCTTCTTTCTTTACCTCAACAGGCGTTTCCTCAACGACTTTTGGTTCTATCTTTGGCTCGACTTTCGGCTCTGCCACAGCCGTATCTTGTACCAATGGCTTCTCGCCCACCTGTGACTGCGATTGTTGAATCTCTGCATCTTTAGTGTTATCCGTCGATACGTTTTCAGCTTCCTTTTTGGCTTTTTCAGCCTCGTTCTTTTGCGTTAATAAATCGGGGACAGGCACTCCACTTTGCTTACGTATCTCATCAGCAACTTTGACCTGCTCTGCGTGTATCTTGAGTAATTCAGATTGAACATTGCGAATCATCGCAACTGATTTCATCGTTCGCTTTGGATATTTAGCATTGATCTCATCAATTTGCTGAAGTCCGTCATTCAACTCTTTTTGCAGATCACGATGTTTATCAAAAAGCGGTTTTAAGTCAGGCGTTTCTGTCACAGGTTTGCCAAAAACATAGAATCCATTTTCACCAAAATCTCGAACATTTGTGCCACCATTGATGAAATCATTTTTTGCAATGTTCTTAACCGTTCGTGCGTGTTTGACGTGAAGCAGTCCTGAGATAAGTGCGGATGCTAATGGAGCAGAGATGCCTGCCGATGCCATACTCTCAGCAATGTCTTTATCCCATTTGCGATTAGGATCATATGTTAGTTTAGCGAGAACATTACTGCCAATGGTTTGCGGAGTTTCATTTAAGACAACTTCTTCTGCCCCCTCTTTCAATGCTTCTAATGCAAGTTTTTTCCACGTAGTACCTGCCGCACCTTTCACGAGTCTTTGAAAAGCGTTTCCAAACCCTAACATTTCAGTCCAACCAAACATTCCGCCGTTTAGTCGGGCATAGCGTTGAGCATCTGTTTCACTTGCTTTATCATTTATTGCATCGTCATAGCTATCCCCCGTCATTTGCAGAGTTGAAAATGCAGCTATACCAATCGGCCCTCCAAGTGCGGAAGGCAACATTCCCAATGATGAACCAACGCCTTGAGGAAGTGACCCGTACCAAAAATCTTTGTCGTAATCCTTGCTTGTCGGTAAGGCTACATCCGAAGCGTCCTTGATCCATTTCCCCAACTTGTAAATGGCATTATCTTTGATCTGTCCTGATTGTGTGCCAAAGATAGAGTCAATGTAATCTGCAACAGGTTTAGTCCAAACAGGTGCTCCTTCAGCAAATCCACCCCACGCCTTTACAGCCCCTTTTGCTACCCCAAATCCTGTCGAGCGTAAAATGTTAGATGCTTTTTGCCAAAATGGTTCATTTGCCATTCGCTCCTTACGAGCGGCTTCTTCTGCTTCAGCTTGAGCAAGATTATCGCGGTACTTCACATATGACCCATTCTTTTTTAGGTCATCAGCCATTTGCTTTTGTACCCACGAGTCCATACGGGCTTGCCGTTGATTTTGGTTTTCGGGGGCCATCCCCCCAGCCATTGCCACTGACCGCCCGGTTGACCCAACGATGCCTTGAGGGTTATCAGTTTGTAAAAACCGATTGGCATCCATTTTCTCTTGGAGCGTTTTCTTGTACGCCTCATTCTCGGCATCTGCCGCTGAACGTGAAATAATCCCAAGCTGTGCGCGAGCTTCTACCTGTGAAGTGTAATCATCAAACTGCCCTTTCTGTTTTAACTCTCCTGCGAGACGCTGAATATTAGTTTGAGCTTGCTTGGCTTTTTGTTCTGCCGCGTAAAAGCCCGGATTCTTACGGAGACGTTCAAGATTCACTCCAAGATCATCTAACTCTGCTTTGGTCGGGTTTGCTGAAATAGCCCCTTGAGCCATCTTTTCAAGTGCAAACTTTTCTTTAGCCTTAGTCTGATTAGGTACTTCAGTTAAAAGGTCTTGTAACTGCCTGCCTGTTAATGAATAAGTGCTGTCTAACCCATCAGAGTTTGGTTGATTGGCACTTCCGACTGACGGTGCTTGAGATTGACGATACGCTGTTTGCACATCTTCTTTAGTCTGATACAGATTATTCTCAGATGCTTGGCTATCTGTGCCAACGTCAACAACACCTTTCTTTAATATCCAATTGTAAACATCGTTTTTGTCTAAGTCGTACTTAACTCCAATTTGGTCGGCAACCTGCATTGCAAGCCGTTTCTTGGCTTCCTCAACGGGAACAGATTGCTTCATATTAAGAGGCACTTTTTTAACAGCAAACCTATCAGCTATTTCTGCCAATGACTCGTCTTGCAGTTTTCCTGTATTGGTATCTACTAAATATGTTTGCCCATTATCATCTGCATATCGCTCAAATCCTTCAGGTGGTGCTACACCAAAAGTCGGGTCATCTGTCACACGTTTAATAGACGAACCATTATCGGTCTTTAAGGTGTTAGATCGGAAATCCTGATTAGGAACTACATTTGGGATTCCGCCTGCATTTACAAGCTGGGTCGCCGTAACAGCAGGTCTAGCAATGGCTCGATCTTGCAATTTAGCTTTTTGAGTTTGAGCAATTTTTGCTCCATTTTTGATCTTGTCGAGTCTATCTAACTCTTGTTGTGAATACGGCTCTTCTTGCTTACCGGTTGCAACAAGTCGATCTCGCCTTAACCAGTCTTTACGCAATTCACCCGAATCACGCAAATTGTGATTTTTACGAAAATCCTCATACAATGCTTTACGATCTTCAGGTAACTGAACGGTATTAGGGTCTAACTTACCATTCACCCAATTTGGGGGATTGACTTGTTTGATGCCTTTAGTCGTATAAGAATATAATTCTCCCTCGTCGTCGCGGTAACGAAAACCATCTTTAATCTTGGCGTCGCGGGTCAAGGTCGTGCCATCTTCCAGTTGCACAACTTTTGTAAAAGGATTGACGGGCTTTGATATATATGTAAACCCGCCTTTCTCATCAGGTGTAGCAGTTACTTTATATTCATCATTGTTCTCATCAACGTAAATGTCGTCTTTTTTCTTGGTAAATTGCTTTCCACCTTGAAATTTCAACTTACTCATTAACGGCGTGGTCGGTTTGAATGTTTTTGCCGTTTCATCAAATTCAAACGTATCACCATCTAGGTTCTTGGCAACGTGCTTGCCTCCGACCATTCCTAAATAGTCAAGGTTTCCTGCTTTGCCTGTTGTTTCAAAATTCCAATAATCGCCCGGTTTAGATGTATCTCGCTTGGTATAATGAACAGTCGGCGGTATAGCTGTCGTTGGTGCGTACTTTACCCCCTGTTTAGCCGCCTCTCCAATGCCCTCAAGTTCCTTAATCTGTGCATCAAACTCGTTTCCATCAGCGTCTTTGGCTACGACCGCCGTACCTTGTGTGTTGTTGCCGACATTCTCAGCAATGCCTAACAATGTGGTCAGAGCGTTGGGGTTCTTTTCTACATATTGGCGTAGATCGGCTAGATTCCTAAGTTTGAGCTTCTTGTTGCTGAATATCTTTTTAGCGTTCAACCACAACGTACCCTCTTTTGTCGGTATCGCCGTAAACTCAGTACGATTACCGAACATCGCATTTTGGCTAGGGTCAGTGGTCAATACACCAAACCTAGTCTTTACGTTTGGGTCTAACGACGCTTGTATCTGAGCGTCAATGGTTTCAGGCTTTTCTGTGACAGGTTTTACAGCAGACGTACCCTGCAAATACTGCTCTGCCATTGACTCAAACGGGTCGGACTGAGACTTTACAGGCTGTGCAAGGTACTGTGACGCCATTGCCTCGAATGGATCAATATTCGGCGTCTTGTCATAGTTCTTGCGTATTCGTGCTACATAATCACGAGTTTCAGGGATGCGTTCTTTATTCCTACGCAATCGGTCAATGCTTGCGTTATGCCCTGAGTTGTATCCTGCCAATGCCAAGTCAATGTCATTAGTACGATCAATCAGTTGACGCATCAACCTTGCTTGTCCGTTTATAGAACTGCGTGGGTCATTGGGATTAACGCCAAATTCTTTTGCCGTATCACCCATAAATTGAGCGATGCCCCTTGCTCCTGCCGAGGATACGGCTTTAGGGTTGAATGTCGATTCTTGAAAACCTTGAGCGAACAACAAGTTAGGGTCAATATCATTCTTGCGTCCTTCTTCGTCGTACCATTGGTCGTAATCTTTATTACCCGTAGTGCGAGTCAACGGACGATAACCTGCTATCTTTCCGCTTGGGGCTTTTGTCTTACTACCTAAGTAAGACTTTGCCATTTCTTCAAAAATATCTTCGCTCATTTAATTAGGAATAAATTCGCCTTCTGCACCTTCAAATTGAGGAAGTATGTATCCCTTCAAATATTCATCAATCTCAGTCTGCGTTGGTGCTCTGCCATTTTCTTTTTGATACCAACGCTTAAAACCATCAGCGTACATCTGAACAGTTTTGTCTTTACCATACTGTTGAGCATTTTGCTGAAGTTGTACGCGTAATTGACGGTTTTTCTCGCCTTCTTCTTTGCGAAAATTCATCGTCGCATCAAACTGACTTTGACTTTGTGCAAGTCTAGCACCTAACGCACTCATCTGAGTGGAGAAGTTTGCGGCGTCTTTCTGCGATACCTTGTATGTACGCTTCTCGCCGTTAGGCATTTCCACCGTATAGTCTTTCAGGGTCTTAGCCTCATCGACAGGCAGATTAGACGGAGTAAATGCACCGTCTTTATAGACGTACTCTACTCCTGCTACGTTCTTAGTGTACGGTCGGCGGTCATCCCATCCCTGTAAATCTTCAGGGTCTAAGCCAGAGCGTTTAGCTAACGCCGCGTGGGTAGGATTCTTAGGATCAAACCACCTCAATTTGTTTAACGCTAAAACAGCCTTTCCTTTCTCAGCGTCCGCTTTAGATTGTAAGGCAGATTCAATCCGAAGTTTGTTTATCGCATTATCCGCACGGGTGTTTTCTATTTGCAGGTCATCGGCTTTCTTTTGCCGTTCCATACCATACGCTTGCTGATACTGAGGCAAGATTTGGGCAAGTTTTAGACGGTCACGCATCTTTTCATCTACGTTATCCATCGTCGCACCGAGTACCGCACCTGTGCCTGCCCCGCCGATCGCACGTCCTAGCAATGACCCTAGATCATTAGTCGGCGGTGCTGTTGCGAGTGATTGAAGCAGTCCATACCCTGCACTACGGAGTGAGTCTTTCCAATTACGTTTACGGTCGTAGTTCTTACCGTAGATAGTCGTACCGTCCTCGTTCTTGGTCTTTGAGTAATCACGCCCTTGAATCTCCTCGATGCGTCCACGTAGAGTATCTGCGATGGACTGCTTCACAGGCTCTTCCATCTCTTGAGGCGTGCCCATACTATGTGATGTATCCTCTTTTTGCGGTGGCTTAAAAGATTCTTGCGTTTCCTCGATAGGCACTTCAATCGTACCGCCGAGTGTCTGGATTTTAGGCTCATCACCTTTAGGCACGACTTCAACATCACCGTCACCTAAGTTGAGTACCTTTTCATCATCGTGAACCTTTACATAACTGCCCACAGGCACAGAACCGCCTTTCTTACGGCTACCTGCGTATCGCATATATCGCGGGTCGATGATAGGCACGTTCTCACCCATATTGACAGGGGCAAATTGTAGTTGCCGTTGCGGTTCTTGCTGAAATGCACCCGCTAGTATCGAACCAAGTCCGCCAACCGCACCTTTGAGTTTGTCGCGTCTTTCTTGGGTCGTCATCAGGTCTTGTGCCGATGCTTCTAAAGCGTCTTTAGAATCCGACGACCGTGTACCTTGAGGTACAATTTCCTGCAATGACCGATACCTTTCCTGCGGATTGACCAAACGAGTAAGACGGGCATCATCTTCCACGAACTGCCGCGGTGTACGCATCCCTGCAAAGGTCGGCTCTGTGCCTCTCATCATTTTCCAAAAACTCATTGCTTTTTAGCCTCCTTTGCTCGATTCTGGAGTCTTGCCTGCTCAAGTGTAGCCTTGCGTTCAGCTTCCGCGTTCATCAACTCCTTGTCCTGCATCAACATATCTGCCTCTCGTTGGCGTTCGTCATTGTCAAAGTTTATCTGAGCGTCTGGATTGTTAGCTTGTGCTTCCTGAAGTGCCATTTGGCCTTCAACTTTAGCCTGTTCTTGTGCCATTTCCATCTGCTGTTGTGCTTCTATCATCGGAGCACCTGCCTGCATCTGCATTTCAGACTGCTCTTGTGCGTGATCGACCGTACCCGCATCTTCAATTTGAATGAGGTTGTTCAAACACGCCAATAACAGATAGTTAGGCTCAACTCTTGACGCTTCATTCCGAGCCTTATCCGCATAGAACTCTTTGATGATACTAAAGGTTTCATACGGCAACGGTTGGAATATCGGCAATGATGTTATCTCAGCCGCAACCTGCTGTATCACCTGCATATTATCCGTTGCAGAGATGCCCTTTAACAAGCTCGTCAGATGGTCAAACCGTGACTCAGCTAATCTTAGATTGGATTCATTGTTGCCAACGTCTATGGTCAATCCCGTGCTTTGGATAAGTTCGGTAATGATCTCTTTCAGTGCGTCAGTTTGAACAAATGACGGGTCGATCTGACCGACCATCATTATCTGCTGTAAAAGATTCTGCAATTTGATCTCACGTTCGATGAGGCTCTGCGGTATCTCTGTACCCTGTTTGTAGTCAATGGCAAAATCCACGTCCAAATCGGATTTGAGGAACGCTTCGATGAAATCCTCAGTCCATTCAGGATTCATTGAAAGGTGCTGTTCGGTATCTTCTTCTGTCCAATATTGCTGACGTAACCGCAGTACCTGTTTTGCCCATTTTACCTTTGCCTGTGCCTTGCTCGTTTCAGCAGGGGCTAACAACCCCATACTTGACTGCTTTTGAAGTGCTTGGGCGGCATACGGCTCATTCGGTTGAGCCTGCCCCATCATCGCAGGTGTTGTCAGGGTCACATCACCTTTCAACGCCATTATCGTTTCAAACAGTTGCATCGGCTCACCTGAAAGTGCCAATGCCGGTACGATACCAAACTGCGATTGGATAGGCACATCAAAGGGCAATGCCTGTTTGGTCGGTATCAAATCTTTACTCAAATCTTTGGGGTCAAACGAACTACGATTATAAATAATGCTCGTAATAGCGTTACGTTTGATGTGGTAGAACTGAAGCGATACGAGATATGTAATGATGTCCTGCAAAGCGACAACTTCATACAAAAAGAATCCCCAAAACGCATCAGGGTTCATCAGGAATACCGCGTACTGATACTCTTTCTTGAAGTCCGAAATGAATACGTCAAGTAGTGCTGTACCGACTAATCGTAAGCATATCGTCGGCGGGCAGTCACATACTTTACCCTCATATTCCGCTTCAGCAAAGGTCTGCCCTTTCTTGATCTTAAAGCGGACATTGCCTTCCTTATCCTTCAGCGTCAAGTCCTGATCGAACTTATGATTCAGATACATTGGAGGCGTAAGGAAAATATCTCTTACCTCTCGCTCTTGGATGACGTTCTCACTTTGCCCATCGGTCGGTGACGAGTAGTTACGTTTCAACGCTCTTTCCCATTGGAGAGAATATGATGCGTTCATTTTCGCACCTGCAATGTCGTCTTTTGACTCAGGATACTTTAATTGCAGGTCATCAAGAGCTTCGTAGTAGTGATGTTCAAACCATCGTGCCGCTTCAAGATTACCGCCTTGAGTAGCAATGTCATCAATACGAAACTGAAAGAACGGGATTACTTGTGTGCATACCTCACCCGTTGAAAACTCTGAGTATCCCGTTTCTACGTCTAATTCACGTATCTCAGACGCTTCAGCGATGATAGCCTGTCCACCGCACACGGCACATTGAACTACCTCATCTACCTCACCGTCAGCAGGAAACTCAGCACCGCACTCACCGCAGACACCTGTTCCCTCGAACTTTTCTTCCTCAGTTTCCCATTTGGGTATCTTGTGGGTTCTCTTTTTGGACTTATCAAGAAAGGTCTTAATGAATACGCCTGCACCTAACTGCTGTTCCATCGCTAGGTACTGCTCTAGGTTATCATCCCATTGCAGACGCTCATCCTGCTCAAAAACGGCGGTCGCCACTTCACTCGCCATTTGAGCACGAGTGTCTTTCATACGTCGTGGCAGAATGTCTATCTTCACATTTGCCGTCATCATCGCACTCGCGTTCGTGCGGATCGTCGGTTTAACGATATTGGTCGTGTAGAGTTGCGAACTATCTACGTCTTGCCACGCTCCCGATACAGGTGAGAACCATCCGTACCTGTCAGAGTCGGTCATACTACGCATCAGCCGACGCAAACGTACTGAACAATTTGTGTTCAAGCGTTCAACGTGCTGAGACTGCTTCTCAATATCGGAAGCTATCTGTAACACAAATTGTTTTACTGTTGTTGGCATTTGTTACGCAAAAGCGGCCCCGACCTGAGCACCGCCTTGAATGAGTGACGGCAAGAAACTTGACCACATCGAACGCGGTCGGTTTTGAAATGCTTGGAGCATAGCCTGTGACCCTTGCACACCTAGCCCCATACGATTAGCGTGACTACTCTGAAGCATATTAGCTATTGAATCACGGCGATTGGATAGTTCACCTACTTTCTGCTCATACGCACCGCCCCAATCCTTAAGAAACTCATTATCGCCTAACTCCCTTTGCTGACGCATCAATGCTGTCGTATTAGCACCTCGCGCCGCTTGTCCGTCATTGCGTCCACGAACCATCTGACGCATCTTCTGATACTCAGCCAATGGCAATAGATCAACATTGCTTCCCGCAGGCAAGTTACGGTAATCCTTTGCATTTAACCAATTGCCAAGATTGTTGAACTCTGTTGTGTATTGCTGTTCAAACGGCGATGGCTGTTGAGCCTGCTGATACATCCGCCGCATCTCATCCATTAAGGATTGGTATTCTCTCTTTCGGCCCATATTACTCGTTCAAAACGATAGGTTTGGCATTGCTGACCAAAACGTATCCGTTGACTCCTGCTAAGAATTTCTCTGCGGGTTTTAATCGTATCTGAACAACTATCTGTTTAGACGCGATCTTTGCTTTCGATGTTATCAAACTTGGTTGCAAAACACCGTTGACCATTGTCAAAATCTTATCACCTTTCTCTAGTTTTGCTAAAACTTTTTTACGATTCTTAGAAGTGAATATCTGCTTTGTCTCGGTCGCTCGTAAAGATACACCGTTCTCAGTTGTCAGCATCCATACATCAGAGATGCCCCACGTCACTTCCTCAATGGTGTTGTACCCGTCATAACCGTTCGGTAACTTCATACCTCGCCGTAAATCTTTAGCTAGTACGTCACCGTCCTTAGTGGCTACCATTTCATCTTCAAACAGGCATACGGGCTGTCCGTCGATACTTCCGCCACTCTGTCCACCGCCTGCACCACCTTGAGTAGTACCATTAGGCGTGACGGGTGGAATACCGTGAGTACCGTCCACATCAGCCGCCGCAGGTGCAAACGCCGCACCCAACTGCCAACTAAGGTGAGCCAAGTCTATCCATATAGCGTGTGCGGGCGCTCCGTTGTAGATGTAGATAACGCCCTCACTCGCGTCAAAATCAGCCACATCGGTCAGTTCTATCTCTGTTGAGCTTGTGTAGCTTGCGATGGTCGTTGTCTGCTGAATGTCGCCTTGACGAATGATAATAGTCAGTCCAACTTGGTCAGCGGTAAATTGACCTGATGCACTTGTTAATGTCGCATCACCCTCAGTCATTACTCCATCGGTCATTCGTAGATCGAGATTGCCCGTCGCACTTGAAAATCCCCATCGCAACCATTGATAGTCTGCTAGGTCAGTCGCAGACATATCATATAATTGAGGCACTTTCAAAGTAAACGGTATCGTCGCCCACAAAGGGTTAAGCGGATCACCTGAATACGGTAAAGATTCGATGACGTTAGGTATCGTCGCGGTATAGGCTACCAAACTGTCAAAAGTAGCGGACGGCCAGCCTGCCGCACTCGCCTCAATAGACCCATTATCTAGGGTGCTAGTCTGTCCCGTGACCACCGTTTGAAGCAAGACGTATGTACCGCCTGTCTTACGGTATATCTGATACGTTTGAACACCATACTGTAAGACATTACGCCACGAAAGGAACACGGTCGCTCCATTGGCGAAGTCTGTGTCACTTGGAGCATTGGCTACTGTCAGTACACTCGACCGTACCGTAAAGCCTCTATCAGTCGTACAAAGGATACGATAATCGCGTGACGGCTCCGGCGTTGCCACCGTTCCCTGTACTTCATAGTCAATGGTAAAATCACCTTTGACCCAATCCCAACCACCGCTTTGATTGGCGTACAGTCCGCACCATATCCTTTCATCACCCGAACAGGTGACATATTGATTCTGTTTTACAATGTTAAATACACCGTAATAGGTGTATCCCGGCTGAATGTTCTGTGCGACCAATGGGGCGTCAATAGAATATGACCCTTGAAATCGCCCTGTGCCTGCCGATGCCTCATCGTCGGGAGAATTGCCCCAACTCCAATCTGAAAACGCAGGTGAGTACAATGAATGGTCAAAGGTCTTAAGCGTGTAGTTATACGCTAGGGTGTCAGTAACAGCACCGCCTACGGTAGTTAGATCAATCGCCGTTCCTGCTACCGCATTGGCATAACTTGTTGCCAACTTGAAACGATTTTCATTGTCAACGATGATGTAGTACACGCTACTCGTGACCAACGGTGCAGGCGGACTCGCACTTGTAAATAACACTGCCTGTCCTGTCACAAAACCGTGAGTTGAGATAGTTATTCGGTCATTAGTCGTATCTACATCGGTATCCGTAAAGGTCTTAGTCGTGTTTCCTGACAATGTGGTGTTGCCAAACATCGCCTGCCCTGTCACCACAGGATGAGAAAACCACGATTGACACTCGTACCTTGAGTTATCTGTCGCACTACCCGCTACCCAGCTATTTACCGAATGTGAAAATGATCCATTCCACAACTGATTTACAGCTTGAGGCGTGACTTGAGGAGCGGGAGTCTGGTTGGCTATTTGATTATATTGGTCAGTTAAGTTGCTGATCTGACCGCTCATATCCTGAATTTGAGTCCACGCTTCCCCTAAGAGCAATGAAATCTCTTTATTAGGAAGCGTGTTGTTCGGACGCGGCGGTTGCAACATTATGTGATATTAACGACACTCGAACGTGAGTATGTACCATACACACTCGTTGCCTGACAAAATCCTGTACTCGCATCTGTCGGTAGATACATTGATACGGCAAATGATCGTGCGTTCTGCAAAGCAGGGCGTAGGTTTCTGATATATTGCGTGATGTTAGCGGTTGGTGTCACCGCATAAAACCTATCACCAACTAAGATAAATACGTTCGATGCTGATGCTTGTGCGGGTACATTTGACCCAGATGAATCCACCATACGCAAAGTTGTAGCATTTTGATACGACAACCTTACTAAAAGATAGTTTACACCCGCACCACCAATGTCAGTGCCAAATACCGCCGCTCTCATCCCATCATAGATAGACGTGAATCCCGTTCCTGTAATAGTATTTTGCCCTGATGTTAAAGAGCAGTTTCGTAAAAACGGTTTGAAGAAGTTGCTATGCAATCCGACGATCAATTTTTCAGTAGTATTGCCCTGAGTTATCGCCGCGTCCATCTCATAAATGTTTGCTGAACGTCCTAACGGTGCTGTCTGCCATTGAGTAATAGCACAAGTCGGCATCCGCGTTGTACTCGTGTTGTCGTCGTACACATACGCTGTTTGCGTACTCGATGCTTCCAACGTCACTATCATCTTTCCCTGCGAGTTGATAGCGGATTTCCATACGGTTGTTGAACTTAACCCACAGTCGGTCAGATACAACGGTGTTGACCACGTGCCTGTCTGCAAACAAAAGCTAATGGACTGTCCATTGTTACCAATGACAAATGAGCGTGTAGTAGGATCAAACCCTACCACCGTTTCAACCGCCGTCCAACTGCGAGTAAATACGTTAACTTCCCGACCAAATTCAAAGTCGATAGTACCGTCAGCAGACATCATCACCAATCCTGTACCCTCGACAAAGATACAAATATTTCCACCACCTAATGCCCAATTCCTGTCGTATGCTACACCAATCTCAGGCGTGATGGTCGTAACCGTCGCACTTGGCAATTCCCCGCCTCGATAACCCACATATTGAACCGCGTGAATAGAGTTTCGACACGCGACAAACGCATAGTTATCCACAGGGCGATGAAGTATCGTCGTTACCGCTTCAGGGAAGTAAAGTAAGTGGAACGGATTGTATGACTCGAAGAAATTAGGCAATGACACTTGAGCCACAGTTCCATCCTGTACCCCAAATACGATACCGACATTTTCCAATCTGATGTAATGAGTACCAGCTTGGGGAGGATAGTCCTCTACCCATTCGGTTTCAGGTAGTAGATCGCCTGTGCGGTAGTCAAACTCTAGCGTTCTATTGGTCGTGGCGGCTACCGTAACCTCTGATATGCCAAATATCCACGTATCAAGGTCTGACGGGCTTCTCCAGCCTACGCGATAGAAAACACCCGTGCCGCCAAATCCCTCTTTAGTGCTAAATACCGCCCAATGAGTTTGCCCTGTCTGAGCCGCTGGAAAGGTTATCTGGACAGTTTTATTATTTGGCAACACCACCGCCGTTGCACTACTCACTCGCCCCTTAACGGGTGCATTAGGGTTGTCAATGTTGACCGAATTGTTCTCTCGGTCACGTATTGCCGCGATCTTAAAATTCACAGCACCATTGATAATCCCCGTATATGGTGCGGTCGGTGTCGTCGGTACTACCACTGATGGTGCTTCAGATTGCCCTAACCCTGCTTGGTCATCATAGGTATAAAAATACTGAGCGTGTAGGCTAGAAAATACCTCAAGTAGTGTGCTAACAGGTGCGTTCTGTCCGTAATTGACCGATTGCGTACCCGTACCTGCTCCCGTAGTAGTTATCGCTGTGCCTGCCATTGCGTTAGCATAGGTCGAGGCAAATGAGAACGTATCAGCGGTCAGGTTAATGATCCAATATGGAGTCGATGTTGCCAATCCTGTCGGTACTGTACCGCTAGTAGTGATATACACCACTTTCCCTGTGGATAACCCGTGACCTATTGCTGTCATTGTTGCCCCACTAGCGGTATAAGTTATTGCTGTAAAGGTCGTACCCGTGTTTGGTACTTGCAGAGGCGTACCCTCTTTTGACGGATACCCTGCACCAATACCGAATGTCGTATTTGCATAATCAAGAACAAGCGACCCGCGACCTGTCACGTTCGAGTAATTCTGATTCCCACCCCACGTAGCACCGTATTGAGTAAGATAGTTCGTGCCTGACCCACTTCCTTTTGAATACAGACCCTTGAATGGGCGTACAACGGACTCTCCCGCGAGGATAGTGCCAAAACTACCTGCCGCCCACGTGGACGGAGGTGCAAGAAAAGGCACAATAGAATCATTGTACCCGCCTTGAAATGTCGATTGAGTTATTAACTCTCTACGCTGCATATAGTTTTAGACACTTATTGCAACACATCAAATTGACGTGAGCCTGCTTCATTAGATCAAAGACCTGTTTCTTAACAAACGCATTTGGATGCGTTACCGTTTTAGGTCGCCCGTTCTCCAATATGGTCGTTGTGACATCCTTACACTTACACTTTCCACTTCTCAACGCATCGTCAATCTCTTTATAGGTCGCTTCACCGCTTAACTCATAAGCCTGACCATAATCGCCAATGTCAGCCAATGCCCTGATATACCGTTCCATCTGTCCTTGAGTGAAATCCTCTCGCGGTATCTCACACATTGCCGTTACGTAAGCTAATGCTCGTTGGTACTCAATATTTGACGGCAAGTTCCCCGACCGTTTCTTCAAAGCAAGTTGCTCTGCGTCATTCTTTTGCACGTCAAATACAACTTTAGGCAAGGCGTTATCGCCCATATCTTTTATCATTTGCTGATTCTTGTATGCCGACATAAATTATGCTATATTATACTTATATGCCGACATTAACTAAAACTTGCACCCAGTGTGCTGAAACAAAACCTATTGCTAAATTTACTGTTGATAAACGTAATAAATCCGGTCGCGGCTCGTGGTGTTACGTTTGTGTGCGAAAATACCAACTCGCCAATGGCAATAAAGTTGTAGTATTGGAGCAACGATGTTCTAAGTGCCGACAGATTTTGCCTATTGACCAATTTGCCAAATCCAAAAGTACCGTTAATGGACATCAATGCACTTGTCGCCAATGCTGTAGTCAAGATAGCGTCCGATACAGAAGCAGTGAAAAGCGCAAGCAAACTATTGCAAAAATGGCTGCTTCGGTCAAGGTAATTCCTGATAGCAAGTCTTGCACTGTTTGCAAAGAAATTAAACCTGCGTCGGAATTTTACAAAACCAAATATACCGCAAATGGACTGGCGTCGGCGTGCAAGGGTTGCACCATACGGTACTCGCAAAAACCTCACGTTAAACAGGCTATCCGCGAGCGTGTTAAAACTCATCGAGCCGCAAATGTGGACAAGTACCGCCAACGAGAAAAGGAGTATAGAGACAAACGTCAGCAAACCCCCGAAGGCAGGCGTTCTATTAAGCATTCGCGCATTCAGCATTTGTACGGCTTGACCATAGACCAATATGAACAAATGCGTGCCGAACAAAACGGCCAATGTTTGTTGTGTCTTACCGTGCCTACAAAAGATTTGGTGGTTGACCATTGTCACGTTTCTGGCGTAGTCAGAGGGTTGTTGTGCAACCGTTGCAATTTGCAGTTGGGTCCGTTGGAAAAAGACCCACAAAAAACTCAACGCATTCTTGCGTATTTGTACAATCTCGTCATCGAATTGTCGTAACATTATTTTTCCGCCTCCGTAATAGGGGAAAATCCTTGTGTGATAGCAAGTTGTACCACTGAATCTAGTAAATCTGATTCTAATGCGGTCGGTAAATTTTCTAACGAGGGCACATATGGCACGTTGAACCGAAACGTACCATTCTGCTTATTCGTGTATAACAACGTGCCTTCCAACCAAATGTACGGATACGGATACGGTATCGAAGCGTCCAACAAGCCTTGCGTCGGACTGCCAAACCACTGTGATGCGTACTCGACTTGTGGCGTCGATGTACCAATCCCTGCTCCCGTATCTGTCAGCGTCACTACCGTACCCGCCAACGCATTAGCCAATGAGGTAGCAAATGAGATCAAATTCTCACTGATGACCACCACATAGTAAGTAGTGTTGATAGCTAGTGGTGCAGGTAAAGCATTGGTCGTACTTAACAGCGTCGGCATCCCTGTCTGATAACCGTGATTGGCTATGTAAATGCGATTGCCCGATACGTCTGATGTAGTCCACGTCTTTAATGCCGGAACCCAAAATATCGTTCCATATTGAAGCACGTCCAACATTATCTGCGGAGTGCTGATAAGCGTACTCAGTTCAGCGTAGTATCGAAAGTTCCCATCACTCGTGACCGAAGCTGTGGTAGTCAATGGTGCGGACATCAAATATCGTCGCTGATAATCGTCATTGGCAACCTTTCGTGCCAGATTATTCAGGGCGTTAGGAATAAATGACTGCAAGGTGAGCAATGACTCGCCATCCATTCGCAGTCGTTTACTCGCCGCAATAGCTAGATTTTGTTCAGTCCACGCCATTATTTATATACCTGAATCGCAGGAAGTACCGTTGCCCCACCCGCGATAGCCTGTAAATACATCTGAAATTGTTTCTCGTTGACCATCGCCAACTCTGCGTCCGATCCGTCTTTAGCTAGAATAGCAATCGCACCTGACACTACCGCATCGAGGAACGGTTCTGGGGCTTGTGGGGAAGCAGTAAGTGTATAATCCGTATAAACAACCTTAAAAGTAGGACTTGAACAATATACGATGTCGCCTTCAATGAATACATATCCACACGCTCCGCTTCGCCCTAAAGTTGTAAATACACCGACATTTTGCCACGCTTCCACTACCTCATCTTTGGATTTACCAAACGTACCCTCGATGTATTGAGATGTGACAGTGTTTGTACCCGATCCTGCCCCTGACATTGTGACCGCCGTTCCTGCAAAAGCGTTGAACGGATTGGTCGCAAACTTAAAGATGCTTGATGATACCCGAATGATGTAATAATCGGTTGCTAATGATAACCCTGTCGGCAATGTACCGCTTGTCGTCAACTGTACCTTTTGCCCTGTGATAAACCCGTGACTGGCTATCGTAACGTAGTTGTTCGGGACACTGACATCGGTACTTGCAAAGGTATTATCAAACCCTGATGCGACAAGAACTTTCAAGATAGTACCGTTCCTAGCAGGCAATGATTGTGCAGGTGCGTTCTGTGCGGTCGTCGTTAGAGCAAACGTAGTTTGATACGGTGACTGCATCGCGTTGGCTATCGTCGTACATACGATACCGTCAGCGGTTAGAATGGCGTTGGCAACCTCGTCATTACTGCTAAATTGCTCATTCGATCCGTCAACAGTGGTCGCCCACGGCGTTTGCGAGGCTTGTAAGGTCGATATGACCATACTTTTCGCTGTATTGAATGAAATTGCAGTCGCCATATTAGTTGTTGTTTATCCACACATTCGTACCCATTCCTGCACGATTGCCGATAACATTGGTCAATACATCTTCTCGCATAGTCGGGCGATGTGAACCTCGTGACTCATTGCACCACTTCAAAAACACTGATTCAAACTCAGCCTGCTCTCGAATATACTGTGCTCGTAATCCTTCCCAAGCTGTGATCTGCGGTGCTAACTGCGGACGGTCGATGACATACTTAGCCGCATTGGTCTGCATAACCGCTACCGCCGCAACCATCGAATCAAACATCACCATATTGACGAGATTGTTAGGCAGGTCAATAGTGGACTGTTCCGTATCAGGAAAAGGAATATCCTGTGAGTAATATACTTTGATCGTTGCCGCATATGGGTTCATCAAAGTAGCCTCATTGCCAAATAATGAGGTCTTTATCCTTACATCTCTAGCGTTGTTACCAAAGAACGAACAACAGTATTGCCACATCGCACGTTTTTCCTGCAATGTAGAAAGATTGACTACGGGCAGATATACCCAAATTGGATTAGTCAGATACGTCCAAGATTTGTACTCTGCCCATAGCGGTATCACAAAGTCCGATACAAGGTCGGTCAACACAACTTCATCTTCATTTTGAGCCAAAGTAAACTCAACAGGAGTGACGGACATTTGAGTGCCTTGCTCCGATTGGCGTACTTGCTCAAGACGAAATGACAGTCGCCTCATCACTATTTGTGCCAATTCTATCCGAGATAATATCTCAGTTGACGGCATCCCTAGCGATGAGAAACACGCATTATAAAGTTGTGATAATGTGTCGTTCATTATTTATGTCATTACGGATATACAATGATTTCGACGGCATAGTTTGCCAACAATCCATCTGAAAGCGTTTCTGCTGCTATCCCAGTACTTAACAAAACAGAGTTACCAGTACCTGATGGAGCAAAATAAGCAACACAAGCTCCTGTTAAATCAGACGAGTTAAACCATGATGTGTCGCCGTCACAAAAGGTTTTATCGACGGTAAATGCTCCTGCCAAAGTGCCCGCATATGTACCCACGTCGCTATATGTCCACACAACCGTCCCACCCATTGTGTTTTCCAACACCGTCGCCACAGGTGCGTCCGTGTTTGTTTGCGTGAGTAAGGCTCGATAGACTTTTACTCCTAACCCAAGATCAAGTACACCATTGGGGTCAACTGACCCCGCAGGTGCATTGATCCGATTCACCGTTGTCGTGTTCGTTCCATCGTAGATGGTTACTGGTACAGGTTTCATTATGCCACCTTATATCCTATCTGATTCTTGGTAAACGCAACTTGCCCTGTCGTAGTAGCAAAGTACGTGCGATATGCTCCATAACGAATGTAATCCAACTCAAACACCCAACTGCCATCAGCACTGATAGTCTGTGAACTGTTAGGTACGGTTGCCCACGTTGTTCCGTTATCATTTGAGCCTTGCAGGATGATCGAAGCACCCGCAAGAGCAACAGGTGTTGCCGTCTGATTGCCTGTTCCCGTATTGGTATAGGCTACATACGTTCCTGCAATGGCGTTAGCCAATGAAGTAGCAACTTTGTACGTGCTTGAAGATACAGGCACGACATAGTAATCAGTCGCAGCTGAGATACCTGTCGGCAGAGTGGTACTTGTCGTGAACTGCACGACCAATCCAAAACCAAAGCCGCTCTGAGTCGAACCGGCGAACAAGAGTGACCCGCCACTATCGGTGACTTGTGACCCTGACGCACTTACAACGGCGGTCGGAGTGTTGACATCAGCAGTACCCGTCCAAACGAGTGACTGCGGACTGTTACTGCCCGTTGTTTGTGAATCTAAGGCGTCTGAGGTTGCGGTTGAAGTGAAATTGGTGGTCGCCTGTGTTGCCGAAGCATTAGCAGGGCCTTTGAGCGACAAATTGAACCATTGAAAAGGCATTGTAGTTCTCCTTAAGGGATCAACACAGGCTTAAGACCTGTGAGGCTATGCTTTGGCTTTTGGGGCTTTAGCGGTTTTAGCTACTTTCGGTACAGCGACGAACTTGCCGCCTGCACCTGCGATATATTTAACACCACCTTTAGTATAACTCAAATCGACGGGCAATTTGGTCAAAGATGCAAATTCTAATGATGCTTCGGGTGTGTCGATGGGGAACTGAATCTCAGTTCCCGCACCTAACGTCACCGCAACACCGTTAATCGTTACTGTTGCTTCCGTTATCAACTTCATTTACGACCTCCGTTTTTAATCTGGCTTCCCTAGCTTTAGCCATTCGTTCCTGAGCTTCGAGCTTTTTAGCTTTCAACTCCCGATATTCCTCAAGTTCATCTGCGGACAGTGTAGGCACTTCTACAACATTCTGCTTCATTGCCATAGCCATTTCCTGTGCCAATGTACGGATCATCGTGGTCGATGAGTCCTCTTTGGCATTTTCAGTCTTATGCTGCATCTGAAGATGGATGCGTTCAATGGTATTCAAAGTCGAACGTCCATTGTCTGAACCCGTCATTCGTTTGGAAATATCACCCAAGACCTTGTTGACGTTGGCATTGGCATAGGATAATGCCGCCTCATTTGCCGCTATAAGCGTTTCTCGCAGTTCCAAAAGGATTTTGCTGTCCATTACATCGGACGCGGCAAAAACAGCCTCAGAACACTCGTTGGACTTCAAATGAGCCAATCTGCACGTAGGGCAATGCTGAAAGAACAGTGTGCCGGGTTGAGTACCAGGGTCGTTCAACTGCACAAGTTTGTTCAAACCAAACTCACACTCCGTCAATACAGGATGGATAGTGTTGAAGTAAGCATAGGCTTGATCGTTCTGTTTGTACCACTCATCGTTGTAGAGTGAGTCATAGGCGTTGATACGCTTGTTCCACTCTGCCAATTCATATCCATCCTGCCGACGAGTGATAGGGTCAACACTACGGGGCATCTGCGGACGCGGCGGCGGTAACTCGTGGGGCAACTGAGTGAGCATCTTCAATGTGCGATAACCCATATCAACGCCTTCTCGAAACATTCGATCTACGCGATACGCATACTCACTCGGCGGTATATCCAAGTACAACTGCCGATATGCACCGTTAGGCTGAATATCACCTTTGTAGCCGTCCTTACCTCCAAAAAAGGGAAGCAGTACACCGCCGTCTATCGGATTACATTTAAGGTTCGACTTCTTAGGGTCGATGTTCATATTCGGTAATCCCGCCGAATATCCAAACATTCTTGTTCTGTCTGTGACTTCTCTAACGCCACTCTGAATCTGGTCGATTATCATAGATTTTTTAGCGGACTACCGATAGGCTCTTTAGCACCCTTGTTAAGAGTTGCGTGTTTCTCACCAAAGCTAAAGACGCGATTATCAGCGTTGTCCTCCTCCGTTTTATGGTTGAGGTAGTGGTCACGATTGAGGTTCTGTTGCTCCCAAGCTGCCTCGGCTTTTTTGCTATTAGCAGTCGCCCGTTCTGCTTCTAAGTAGTCTAAGCGTTCCGTATCGGTTTTCTCAGCCCATTTAATGTCGATGTACTGTCTCCTCTTTATCGACTCCATCATTTGTTCCGAAAAAGGAATGTACTCCCCGTTCGGATTGGTCAAGGGACTACGCAATCCCCAGAAACCGTTGTTACAGCAATCATCACTGCACTCAGCAGGATAAATGCCTAAAAATTCTTCGTTCCAATTCTCTTTCTCGCCCAACATTGACGGTGGATACCATTGTTCCAATATCAGGAACGGCATCTGCTTGCCCGTCTCAGGGTTCGGATATTTTGGCTTACCTTTTAAGATACCGTGAGGACGTACTGCCTCTGTCGGGGTAACGATACGCAGTTTAGGTTTACCATTAGATAGCCGTCCTGCTAAATCTGCCAAAACATCTTCGTGTTCTTTAGAAAGTTTCATATAGAGGGGCTAATTATAAGGTTAGCCCCAATCCTTTTAACTGCCATTACGCAGGTAAACACTAATATCAACCCGTAACCATGGTTGCTTTCTGCGTGATCGTGTTGAGCGTGAGGCCGCTGATCTTGCCTAGACGATACGGCTGCGGTGCGAACACGTTGCCGAAAAAGTCCATAAACTTGATACGAGCCTGCTGATACGCACCTGCCGACGAGATCGACTGCAATCCGTTAGCCGCACCTGCGGGGAAACGTGAGTCAACCTGACCAACATCCTTAAGGATAGCGGTACGCAGTTCATCACGACCCAAGAAGTAGATTTCGTCACCGCGAATATCGTTACCGACCTTGATCGGGCAACCAAACCACGTAACGTCAACTCCCTGCATACCGATGTCATTCTGCGGACGAGTACCCGTGTGCATAAAGGTCTGCGGGCTTGAGGTCAACACACCTGAATTGAGGCTCAATCCATAGTAGGTTGCCTGATTACCCGTATTCAGAACCATATACAACGAGGCGTCGAGGTTAGTACCACCGTCGCCCTTGAACCAACCGCCACGCTGAACGACTGCCATATAGGTCTCATACAGCATACCTGCCGTAAGCGAACCTGCTGAAGTCTTTTCATACGAAGCAAGACCGTTGTAGGACGAACGCGACTTACCATAGTAAGTACCCGTCGAATCAACGATGATCGGCAGTCCGTACATACCTGCTGATGCGTCGGTCATACCGCCAAGCTGCGGAACAAAGATGTCCGTTGCAACCACATCTGACGGGATGTTCGACGTAAAGGTAAGTGAAGTAGCCGAACGCGAAGCGACCTGAAGGACGCCTGCACCGACCGTACCTGTACGCTGAGTAGCACCAGTAGCATCGTAGAAGTAGCCATATACATTGATAGGCGTCTGCGATGTACCGATGGAGTCGGTCGAACCGTTACAAACTGCGACGGTCGGCGAACCACCTGAGTAGTTGGACGACACGGTAGCAATAGCCATCGTGCTGTCGCCACGCGAGATGTACTGATTAAGCCACTTGGCAAACTGCTCTGCCGAAGTACGTTCTTCCAAACGAGTCATATCTTCTGACGTGTTTGCATTGGCATTGAGTACACCGGCGACCGTCTCGATAAGAGCCTGATTGTAGTTTACATACGTGACATTGAAGTTGTCATAGTTGCCTGCCTGTGCAGTTGCATAGGCATCGTTGTTTCCCGTACCGCCTGAAAATGACGGGTTCGGCCAGAGTTGGATCGGAACTTTCGTTCCCGACGCATTTACCTTTTCTTTGGGCCACGCTTTAGCCCAAGACCACATATCCGTGTAGTTTTGGTACAGTTTATACACTTCCGTGAGTTCCTGTACCTGCGCATTGGTAACTTCAGTTGAATTAAAAGTCTGCTGTGCCATAGTTCTATACTCCTAAATTTAATTGGGAATATAGGACGTTGTTCACCGACCTGCTTTAGCCGCATCCGTTCGACTGTATATCTTGTCTAGTTCCGCCTGCATAGTGCTTGGAACATAGGTATATCGGTCTTGGGGTGCTAGGACTTCAGCTTTTGGTGTCGTTTCTTTGACTTGTTCTTTCACGACCGCATTGACGCTTGTTTCGTCACGTCCACGGCGTTCTTTGTTAATAGTTTGTGCCAATGTGCCAAACTTTCCTCTTGCTTGTTTCACCAGCGTAGCCAGTCGAGCGGCAATAGGTAAAGGGAGCTTGTCACCGTTACGGAGCGATCCTTGATTGGATACAAGGTCAACCGCCGCTTGGTAATCAGGCGAATCCTTTAATTTGGTCATTATGCTTTCTATTACGAGAGTAGTTAGAGGGGAATCTTCAGACCATCGTGCTCTTTCGCGGAATGGTTTGATGGCTTCCATTACTTGGTTGGTCACTTCACTTTCGAGTTCCTTGACAGCGGTATTCTGTTTCGGTTGCTCGATCAAATGAGGATTCTTGACAAGTTTCTCTAGTTCCTTGATGCGTTCGTTTTGCTGAGTGATGGTTGCACGTTGTTGTTCATAGAACTCGGAGTCAGCCCCTTGCGATGTCAACAGTTGATAGTCAGCATCAGGGTCAACATAACCGCCTTCTACAAGTGCCACCAATTTCTCGATCTTCTTGGCATCATATCCTTCACCAAAGCGTGTTTGTAATACCACGTCACCTTTATCCGAGAAATATTTCAGATTCGGGTCATCGGTAAACAGTGCCTCTACCGCACCGAGCATAAGAACATCTGACATCGCATAGGGATTAGCCTGCAATAAAGGTCGCAAGACATCCGTTTGTTCGTCAACTGTAAGGCTAGGTTTGGTGAGTGCTTCAAAAACAGGGGCGAGGATTTGTACTCCGTCTGAACCGCCTACTTTATCAAGTTCTGCTTTAGTATTACGCCATTCTTCATATCCCTTGACCAAAGCATCTTTTGTTGCTTGGGGAATACGAGTATGGGCTTTTAACAATGCTTCGTTAGAAGGAATCTCGTCTAACAAGTCATCGAACGAATCAGTTACCTCAGTTTCAGTTTCATCTTCCGTAGCATCGACTTCTTCAGTAGAGGCATCTTCGGTGGATTCGACCAATTCTTCAGTTTCCGAAACGGCTTCATCGGTTGGGGCAGCGGCATCAGCGGCGACCTGTTCAACCTCAGTTACGGCGTCGTTTACAGGTGTATCCTGTACTTCTGAGTTAAATTCGTCCATATATTCTTATAGGCTCTGCCTATGTCTATCAACAATAATCATTATTATTTGAATTAGCAAGCGGTTTTTACTTGTTAAATCAGTTTTTTTAAGTCTATTATGATTGTATGAATAAGTTGGTCGCTACCGCAGGAACACTTACCGCGATGCTTAGTCACAATCTAAATACGACCGCCACTTCTTTTTATATAAGCGATGCGTCTAACTTTCCATCATCGGGTTATCTTGGACTTGGACTATTAGATGCTCGTGAAATTGTCGAATACACCAGTATTGAGGGCAATAAAATACAGGGTGTAACTCGTGCCGAAACACCTAAATCCTTTCCGCTTGGCACAAAAATTACATTATTAGAATGGACACCTATTGTAGATAAGACTGCTACAATAGCCACTACCGATGATCTCACAAATGGTTCATCTTCATTTACCGTTATCACTCAAGATTTGGGCGTAGGGCGTAGTGGTACATTTGATATAACAGGACTGTCAGGATTAACTGCTAATAAACCTGTTACGGTCATACAAACGTGTGACCCTATTCCATCAAAAGGCGATGCTACTGACGAGCCTGAAATGGATATGATATTTGCAGTTGGGCATACTTTGGATGCAACGAGTATCCGCGTAATGTGGCATTGCTCATCTATCGTTGCAGGTGAGTATAATTTTGGATATTTAACTTAAAACTATGGCTGTCATCAACGATCCTATCAACTCTACTTCTGTTGCTCGTGTCGGCAATGTGCCCGCTAAAGGGATACACACGGTCAATAAACCGACCGACCACGGTGCATATGGGCATTATACTTATGGTGGGTTTACAGGTATCCTGCCTGCGGCTTTAGGTGCTAACTCAGAGATATTTCAATTTCGATGGGCTGATGCGTCAAGATTGGCAGTTATTCGAAAAATTCGAATAACTACATCGGTATCGACCACATTCTTTGCCGCAGGCGTTCCGCAGATGATCGACCTTGTTAAATCAACATCGTGGACGGTTGCAGGAACAGGTGGTACGGGATTGACCATTGGGACAATGCTCAAACGCCGTAACTCAGGTATGGGGTCATCGTTGGTCGGTACAGGTGATATACGCATTGCTACGACCGCCGCGTTAGGGGCAGGCACTAAAACCCTTGAAACATTGGCATTGTCAACTCTTGTTGCCGCGTGTCCTATCACTGCATCATTGAACGGTACGATGATACCACCGGGAACGATATTGTGGCAGGCTGAGATCGCCGATGGTGAACATCCGCTTGTCCTTGCTCAAAATGAAGGATTTAGCATCCGTAGTGTTGCTATTCCCGCAACAGGAACGTGGACGGCTAGTATCACGGTAGATTGGGCTGAAACGGACGCATACTAAGTGACCGTACCGACATCACCGCGTCGCTCAAAAGCAAGTTGGCGTTCTTGATACTCAACCGTTGACCTCATATCAAACAGATTTGGAGGCGTCAGGTGATGTAGAGCCTTTTCCATCTCTATTTCCTCTTGAACGGGTGTTTTCTCGACCTCTTTTGTCTGCGTAATGTACTGTTTAACGGTCTTTACAGGGCTTTTCCCGCCTGAAGCGATGTGATACGTCATTGCACCTAAACAAAAGGCTGTAAGGGCAGTTATAGCGAATATAAGCAAGGTTAGAATTTCCATCAAAATGTAAATCTCTCCTGTTGATCGGTTTCTGTTTGAAGTGATTCCTGTTGCAACCACAAATTACGTGAAACAAGTCCTTGTTCGTTCAATTCACCTTTGTAAACTTCGGGCATTGCTTCCATTATTTCTTCCTCTTTGGTCAAAGGTGTCGGCTCATTTCCAAACCAACATACGATAGACTTGATCGAATCCGGCACGTCATCCGCAACTTTACTAGGCTTCTGTTGGGTCTGTCCTGTTTCAGTTAGTTTAACAGGTACATATTCCCACGCGGATACTTGGTCACGCAAGAGTTTCATCCCTTTATCGTCTTGAGGCGTGATTACCTGCATATCATCGACGATGTAGTACATTGATGGGCGACCTAATACCCACGTACCATCATCATTCTGTCGATCTTCTTTAAAAGGATGTTTTTGCCTCTTGTCCGCTCGGCTAAGATGTCGCCATTGAGCAACGCCATCTTCTGCTTTGTAGTAACGAAACTTACCAAAGGGCAATTTATATTTTTCCCATAATGTCATCATTTCGCCCGTTCGTTCGTGTGACATCTGCCACGAAGCAATCATTTCGTCTTTTTCATAGCATCCATTTTCATCGCTATATAAATCAGACAAAATTGCCGTTGCTTGGTCGTCTATGCTCGTGCCTTTAAATGTACGTGACCGATACACAAAAAGTGCACCTGCCATACCGCTGTTGACACTTGCAGTGGCGATAAAAGACCACGCTGACCAGTGTGGGTAGAGTCCTTCGGAATATCCTACATCCAATCCTACACCCACTTTCCAATGGCGGGGTATCCGTCGCTGTCCAAATACTTTTTCAAACTGACTCCACGTTATGATCTGTACATCTTCATTGTATTCAGGGATGACCTTACCTGATTTGAACTGTGAGAACTCATTTTGGTACTCAGCCATAAAGGTCTGAAGCCCTGAGTTATCAAGAAACTTTTGAGCACGTAAAACGTCCAATCCCTGCCAACTTGGAACACTCGTATCAAGGATTTTGTGCCGTAATTTGCCTGTGGCATCTAAACCAGAGTCAATATTGAGCGTTTCAAAGGCATTTGCGACACCAATAACCGTTTTATTAGCAAAAGCGTCGGTTTTTCCTGTGTAAATTTGATTGACAACGGAGTTTTCACCGATGAGATTCTGCCCAAAGTCGATCGTGACAAATTTTCGAGCCTGAACGGGCAGAATTGAGGCAGTGATAAGCCGTAATTTGTTGGCTGAAACGGCTAATGAGTCATTTACATCGTCAATATCGTCAAAACAATTGTGCGATTTGCCAAAATCCGTTAAATATTCTCGCGTTGGGGTGTCAATAGGCACAAAAAGACGGTCAGTGGCATTATCTATGCTCCGAATTTTAGACCATTGATATCCATCGGCAATAAAATTACGATTGAATTTATATCGAGTAGAATTAGGAATATTGTCATATCCCAACACAGAAGCATTTTCTCGAAATCTTAGATCATATTTAGTACGGGTTTTGCATTTATTGCCGCAAATCACGTAGTTATCCGTCCCGTCAATTCCTTTACGAATACTTGATGGAATGTTTAGTCGAGCCAAAATACGTCTTACCGCCAACAATCCATCTAAATACACGCTAGTTAAACGTACTTCTGCATTTTTAACATCAACAAATCCATCCGCGTCTAAATAACCGCGAATTAACTGTTTTTGACATTCTAGGTCTATGCGCTCCACCCATTGAGGGGGCAATTTCATCGAATTGCCTTTTTTCCATTCATTTGCTAGCCATCGGGCGATAGATTTGTGGGCAATTTGCAGTTGATAACATCCCTGTCCACGATTACCAAATGTCACCTTTTTGTTATATTTAGAGGCGATTTGATAAATCTTTTCTGCAATATGAGGCGTAGTGTCCGCAACAGTAAACACTAATGAGGCATATTTTTTGCGAGTTTTTGCTAAACTTCCGTCGCCCCACCACAATCCAATTAACCACCACCAATCGGGGTCAAGAAATTCAGAAAGCACTCCAAAAGTGTCTGTTGTAGCGGTAGATACTATTTGCCCTTTGTCATTTCGTCTAGAAACAGATCGTGTGTCATTTATTTGAATTGCAGGTGGCAGTTCAACGGACATATCTATTGGCGTCCCAATATAACACCGCGAATGCAGGTCTTTAGCTTGCATCCACCCATCAACAGCTCTATCCCAATGTGGTCGAGCTAAATCCGGTAACGACCTAACCCAATAACGATGCTCAGGTGTCACTGTTTCAGTAAATGGAATACCAAAAATTTGCACGGTATAGCCATCACCTGTGCGTAAACGAGCAGTCGGATGATCTTGGACTTTCATCCATCGTCCATCTGTAAAGATTCTTGTATCGTATTCGTGGCAAAGATCGCTGGGACGGAATGTACCTACACGAAGTCCGCGCATCTTAGCCGAAAGCCCTTTTGACCGAAAAATGTAGCCACTTTTAGTGATAAACATCTCTTTTCGGTCAGCGGTCGGCATACCTTTCATCAGGTCACCACCGTCACCAATCTCCATATGCGGATAATACTCAAGAAGTTTGGAATCAGGGTGTTCGATGAGTACACGGCAGTTGCCAAGATGTTCTTGAGCTTGGTCGTCGGTTTCAGAAATGATAAGAGAATAACCTGTTTTGAGTATCGCAGCACGCATTATCCTTGCGCACTCAAGCGTTGACGATTTACCAATGCCACGCCCAAGTATCAACATTTTAGTTGCAATACTAGCGTCAGGTTCGATGCCCTTTTTGATCTGACGTAAACATTCCCAATGAAGTTCCCAATACTGCTCGTGTTCTTTGGAGAACTGTTCCTCAAACCAAAAAGGAAAGAGTGTAAGTAACCACTCTTTCCACCCTTTTTCTTCAAGTTCTCGCCCTTTATTGGGTTTGACAGGTTTGATGCCTAGTTCTTCAAGCCCGTCATTGAATAGATCAACAAAACTCATCTATGACCTTTCCGACGAATCATCTGTGCTATCTTGGCACAACTATTTGAACAGATAAAATGAGAAACACCGCTGATAAACTTACGTCCGCAACAAATACATTTTTTCATTTTAATACCTCCATTTACAGGTCATCCACGAATCTTCGGCAATGCACCGAATCGTCGCTTTAGGGTACATTTCTTGATATTTCAACTGAGCGTCCCGCATATATATCGCCCCGATGAATACAGGGGGGATACGAGTACATTCAAACTCGGTACACGTCTCACCTGTGATCGTAAAACCATAGTATGGACGGTCGAGTGAATAGGACGCCGTGAACAATAAAAGTATGGTTAGTAATATTTTCATATGATAGTGTTTGTTCCAACGGTAGCACCGGGGCAATCAGTTGCCAATACGACTGTATGACCGTCTTGCCCGTGAACTAGGCAATATGTATAGTTGTGCTAGTGTATCGTTCATTCTGATTTACCGTCCGCCTCTTTTAGTGCATCAATTTGTTCCTTAATCTCATTAAGACGAACCTCTATAACTTTAGCTTCCATTAGTAATTCGCCTCGTTTTTCAATCAAATCATAGGCTTGGGCTTTTAACATTTCCGCTGTTTCTTTCATATCTACTCTGTAATCAAAAAATTATCATATTTATATATCGCTGTGGGGAAAGCTGCATATATCCCTGCTTTTGTCGCCGTTTGATATGTTGAATCCGTAACTGTGATTATCGTACTTCCCGCTATAACGGTAATTTCCGCTCCATTGGTATTTACAATAAGTTTAGTCCACGTTGAAATTGGCTGTTGCCAAGTCTGCGACCACGCCCCATTGGTGATTTTAGCTATATATAAATAACCATTTAATGTGAATGCACTCCATCCATTATTAAAATCAACACTTCGGAATCTAACACCAGTATCCGCAGACCCGACTCGATCTACTGAAACTGTACCATTTGCCGTACCGTTGATTAACGCAGAGGCATAATAATAAACACCACTGTAAACTGCGTGATCTGATTGAACACCAAGCATTGCATACTCATTTGCCCACGTTTGATTGCCAAATTCAACATTTCCAAGATTGGCGATGCCAGACATCACTGAATCAGACCGATTAAATGAATCAAATATGACCGCATTATTGGGAACTGATTCTGGTAATGATGCAGGTGCAGTTGTTAATTGATCGGCAAAAGCAGGGTAAGTGTTATCTTTTGCACACTTGGGTAATGGTAATGACCCATATCGCCATCCACCCAATCCGTAGATTGCAGAATATGGCGTACCGGGATGTGTTTTACCTCGATAACCTGCACTGTCGTCTGTGACCGTTACGCCACATCGTGTATAGTCCGCAAGAAGATTTGCTTCTACAACTGTATTTGTTCCTGAAATTCGCTTAGACCGATTTAATACAAATTCAGGAATAAATCCTGTGCCACCATAAATTCCGTGTCCTTCGACTAAACGTAACTGCCCTATACTTCCCGTAAAATTTATATGATCGGAACCACCAATAAACAATTCACCGCCCCCCGGATCACCCTCAGTGCTGGCGGCAATACGTTGTCCGTTAAATGGAAATTTTGATTGGGGTACTCCATCACAGTAAGTTGTAAACACATTATTTTTTAGTTCCAGAGAAAGCAAATGCCACACATTTGGGGTGATATTTGCATCCGAACTAAAACTATATCCGCTTAATGTGCCGTCGCTTAACAGGCTTCGGACATTACCTGTCATACGATATTTTTGTCCATCGCCCTCAATGCCAAAAAGCAATGCGTGATGCCCGCCATATCCCGATGAAACTAAATAGCCCAATTGAGATATTGGGGCAATCTTTACCCACATATCTAATGTAAATTCATTAGCAATCAACGGCTTTTGATTGGGGTCATAAGTTGGATAAAATGTGCCGTGAGAAATGTGCTGATAGCGTGATCCGTCAAATGTAGTTTGACCGACCATCGAAATTGCGCACAAAATCAATATAAAAAAAGATTTCATTATGGTTCAATTGCAATCTGTTGAGCCACTCCTGATGCAAAAAGTGCCATCAACTGCGTTTTGCCAGCACCATTATCTACTGCGTAAATGGTCACTTTGTTGGCAGCGGGGGAAGCAGGTGCAGTCTGTTCTGACATTGTAAGACTGCCATCACTTGCAAGAGATGTTTTGCCATCATTAAAGGCAATCGTCCCTCCACCCGTACTAATAGTGGTGTTGAATGCCCCACCAGCTAAGGTCTGTGACCCACCCCCACTATTGCTGCTCAATGTCCAAAAACCAACGGTCAATACTTTATCTGCCCCTGTGCCTGCAATCTTAAAATAAGTATTGTCTTGTGACAGCACTCCACCCGCACCGACAAATAGCACAGAGTTTGGCGTGCCACCCGTGACGAGTCCGCCGATTGTGCCACCGCCACTGCCGCCACTCGCAATGCTAGAACCTATTGGTGATAATTTACTTGGCATAGTTTTATTGCGCTAAACGAATTGAGTACGACATCCCATTAGTTGTTGACCAAACAGAAATACGTTGCCCCGATAAAGCGGTAAACGTAGATGAAGTATCTTCATATACAGTTTCACCAATAGTTCCCGAAGCGTCTGCCCCAACCATTACTCGCAAATCGCCACCAATTGCTTGGATGACGACTGCAATATAATTGTTTCCCGCCGCAACAGCGTCTTGAGCCGTTGAAGCGTCTGCGATAGTACCGTTGATAATGTAAGTAGCTGGCATAAATTTTACCTCGCTAAAATCGTATCACAAACGATGTTTTATGCAAGCAAAATCAATTCAACGTGTCAGTAGGAAAAGGATCGCCAATCTCAGTCGTGTAGTCCGTCATTCTTTCCTGCGTTTCAGCCATAACTATCTGTGTGTAGGCTTTGGCAAGCTGTTTGATGCGTTCTACATCGTCGGTATCTCGGATAAGTTGGAGTATGTGTTCTTTAGCGTTCATTCTTTACCTCTGTGCCGTTACAGGTTTTACAATGATACTCGTAGATGGGCATATTAGGCGTACCACTTATCCAACTCATTAAACGCATCTCGTACCGCGTCACTTCCAATGTAGTCTAACAGCAGTCGATCAGCTTCTTCGTGGCGAGATTCTTTGTCCTTTTCATCTCGGAGAGATTTCAACCTTTTAACAAGTTCTTTCTCACTCATCGTGGTCAAATTGGCTATGTTACAGATCATTGGCGGTGGCATCATACCTCGTTCCCTCTTAGCATCTTCTAACATCTGCTTTCCTATCGCGTAAAAACTGTCAATCTCTTGCTCAGTAAATACTTCGTTTGTTGGTCTTGTTGGCTTCATCCTATTGTTTCCTCAAACTCCTCGCCATTCGCAGTCCACCTAGTCATTATCTCCTGCGTCCCAGCTTGGACGATCATTGCATAGGCTTCTGCCAATGTTTTGACCGCTTCTGCGGTGTCATTATCAGCGGCTCGTACAATGTTAGCCAAAATAGCGTTCTTTGCGTCATCAATCATTGCCACATATCTCCCGTGTGTTGGTCAGTCGTGAGTCCCACGCGCCATACATCTCATTGTATTCACGAACGTGGTCAATCATCATCTTTTGATAAATGATCGGCGTACCATCCGTGTTCCACCTAGCACGTAACTCATCCTCGTATCTTTGCTTCTCTTTCTCTTGCCAAGTCATATCTTCTCCCTATAAATACCGCAACGCTAAATAGTTGATGGTCAGGTGCATCGTGTTGTCGGCAATAATCATCAGCCACACAGATAAAAAAGCGGGCGTTTGATCTGGATAACCTGTATTTGTACAGTTGTACCAATCTAAACGATACACAGGCGACCATCCTTCTTCAGCACTGCCAACTTGCATCTTTCTTTCCGACATTGGGACAAGTCGATTTTTTGCCCATACTACGTATTTTGCCAATCGAAATCGGTCAATAAAAAAATGAGTGACAAGAATCACCCCAAACGCCATCCACGAAGGACGTAACAATAAAAACGGCAATGAGTACACCGTAGCGTGAGCCATCGCAGGCACATACTTCGACGTTTTACCATTCGCCATCCAATCCGACTGTGTAATGTAGTCACCTATTAAATGCAATATCAACTGCTCCATATTCAACTCCCCCTTCCCCACAAACCTCTGTCACCCACTCCTCACTCAACGTGGTCACGAAATCAACTACCTAATTATCTGAGTCCTCAGACTTATTCTGAGATTCCCATACAATAACTTTTAATCCAATGATTCCCGCCTCATCCATTACCCACCTAGACTCACAGTGTGTTGCGTTCGGCTCAAACTTTGTTACCGCATTAGCAATCAACTCAAATGGGGTAAAGGAATACAATCGAGCCCCTTGCGGAATTTTATAAATACCTCGATACGTTTCATCAAAAATCTGTAATCGCGGTAGATAGTCTTTACATTCTTTTGTTTTTGCAATGTGGCAATCAGAACATAAAGACTGCAAGTTACTTATCTCGTTGTTATTGCGGTCACCATCTATGTGGTCAATTTCAAAATCGCTAATACTTTTAGGCTCTTTCCCACAATGCTCACACGGTCTAAAAAATCGGTCACGCAACTCTTTACGTTTGCTTAATGATACGCCTACTTTATGCGGATGAGCACAACTCCAACACTTGCCACTGTATCGAGGAGTGCCGTTAGCTGTTACACCCTTTCTCATTGCAAGGCGTGTCCTGCAACTACGACACTTTGGACGTTCTATCTCAGCGACTTCTTTCATTGCGTTTTCTCCCTTTCTTCCCAATCGTACCGTTTGCATCGCGGACAGGTTTTAGGTTTTTCTACCCGACTTATCCATTCGTGCTTACATAGCGAACAAGTGTGTTTTTGTTTGGCATCAACTCTCATATTTATAATCATAAAATTTATAATCATAAAATGCAAGTAAAATTTTAATATTTTGATAAATTTATTACGGATACGGCGAGTCCCATCTTACCATCATCTCTCTTTCCTCAGCGGTTCGCCGCCGCCCCGTAGGGGTACGCCCCGTCACGTGGGGCTTGATATGCAGTAAGGGGCTTATATACGACCAGCCCACCCCGTATGGGTACGCCCCCGCCGCCTATGTATAGGCTAATACAGGGCGTTTATGCGTGATCTACATATTATTTGCAAGCTAGCAAGATACCACTTGACCCTATCTGTCGATTGTGTATAATGGATACTGTTAGTATTCTACTTTGGAGGATTCACACTATGAATGAGATTAGGACTATCGCCTTAAACGGCATCAACGACTTTGGCACAACCACGCAACAGCAGGAAAGCATCGACCGATCTTGGCAAACGCTTCTCGATTTTGGCTACAATCGCAAACAGATTCAGACATCCATCGTCCGAGAGCTGGAAAAGATCGACGTTGAATTTTGGCACAAGTTCCAAGACGATCAGACCATCGAGAACCAGCAGAATTGCTACGCGATCAGACAACGGTTGAATGACTGCTCCGCTCGCTTACGTTTAATGAAATAGCCCGATTCCATCGGCATCAAATTTAGAACCAAGCTGTTAGACAGCCTTTTATATGTCAAAACTACAGATCAAAGTTGGGGACGTGTTGACTATCGACGGAAAGCCCGCGAAAGCTACCGTCATCGAAGTCGGCTCCGTTGGATGCTATATCCTTACCGAGGATAATTGCAAGATTCCGTTCTTTTGGACAGAGCTTGAACATCGCAATGTTCAAATTGTCGGGCGTTCTATCACACAGGGCGACATTGTGAAGTTTGTGCAAGTATTCGAGGAAGGCGACGAAATCGAACGCTTGGAAGTTCTCGAAGATAGAGGGGACCGTGTTTTGGTCCAAAGCCTCACGAACTGCGCAGACTGGGCCGTTCGCCCAACACACGTTTATTTCAAGAGTGATCTTTATCGGGAGGCAGCGCAATGACAAAGGGATATTGGGTTTACACAATAGACACCGCGGGGCACGGTAAGGCGATATTTTCAGCCGATAGCTCCGATCAGTGGACGTGCTACACATATCTTAAAAAGGACGGATTGCGAGATTGCGGCAAAGTCACTCCCGCTGTCACAGCAAAACAAATGGAAAAACTACTCATCGACCTCGGAGCAACATCCTTGGAGATAGAATAATCCGCCTAACACCCGCCAAACACTCACCACCTAAGCTCGGTTTGATCGCCGGGCTTTTCTACGTCTAGGCGAATGCGTCCCAATCTCTCTCTCGTTTGTAGCAGACTGGATTACCTTTCAGCTTTTTACGCCAATACAGAATATCGCCGTTCTCTCTCGTTGTCGGCAACTCAATCCAGTGATCCTCGACCGTCTCGACCTTAGGTGCAATGCTGCCTGACTGGATGCCGTCTATTTTCGCTTGTAGGGCGTTTAGAACGCTTTTCCTTTCGTCGGCAATGGTTGGTAAGGGTTCGGCTATTTCCTCAGCCTCACAGATGCACGATCCGCGATTCATTCCACAACATAGTTCGAACGATTCAAACACCTTCAGTCTGTCCGATGCCGAAAGAACTTTCAAACGGGCAATGACATCATCGGTCGGATGCCCTGCTAACTTCACGATCCGCTTGCCGTCTTTATCGTCAACCGTGACTGATAAACCGCATCGTTTTGCCGTCACGTAACAAACCGCTTTTGTCTTTTCGGTCGTGAGCGTTGCTCCCGGTCGCAGTTGCTTTAGTTCGTCTGTAAATTTCATATAACCCAATAATAACGGGCGTTGCAACAAAATGCAACATTATCGGGCATCGTCGGCAACATTTATACAACAAAATGCGATATGCCGACAACATTTATACAACATTTACGGATTATCGACAGTTTCAATAACACTAAAATCAATCAAACTTTCGTCCGGTTCTACGCCATTTCTCGCACACAATTGCGCGTAATTTTCGACTATTTCCGCACGATTCGGCAATGGTTCAGTGGGATCGGCACGGTGTAATTTAGCAGCTGTTTGCAATGATTTATTGATGATTTGGGCTACGTCTAGAACTGCCACAGTTGCTTGTTA
>ERZ869925.344-NODE-344-length-35525-cov-4.367888_pt1 | contig 35525 bp, 49 predicted proteins | sample MGYA00579311_ERZ869925 | MGnify/ENA primary metagenome ERZ869925 (study PRJEB32216, sample SAMN09231817) | wastewater metagenome | place: USA: Maryland | collected 2016-07-30 | study: EMG produced TPA metagenomics assembly of the PRJNA472060 data set (Reclaimed...
ACGCGCTCTGCGCTTGGATCACGCCTTACTTGCGCCGCTGGAACGCACGAAACCGCATTGGCGCTGCCACTAGTGAGCATGCGATCGAACGATGACATGCTCCCCCCCTTCGCTCAACCATCGAATCGGCCCCGGAGCTACCTAACCCTCTTCCTCCCAGCCGCGATATTTTTCGACTTTCCGATTTGGGAGGCGTTCTCGCGGGCTGGTGGTGATCGGTGGTGTCCGTGCGGTATCCGCGAATCCGATTGCTGGATTGACGACCGCCGGTTCCTGCGCAGGATTTTTTCGCGGGGTTTGCGATTGCGGTGTTGTTAGGCGTCTCGTGTGTTGATGGCGAAGCGCCTCGGCGTGAACGCCGGGACCGCTGAAGCGGTCGTGGAAGTGGGAAGTTATGTTGTGCCCCCTTTTTCCCCCGTGGGGGCGGCGTAAGCGGTGTTGCCTTTCGGGCATCGTGCTTATGCGGGGCGTCTGTGCTGAGGGGAGATGTGCTGTAGCTCCCGCAGTTGGCGTCACTGGGACGCTGCGGCGTTGGTGGTCACGTCGCCGTGTTATGTGGGTCCGACCTAGTGCAGCCGACGCTGGTGGTGGTCTAGGTTTCGCATTGCTGCGGGTCCGATTGGTGGAGTGTAGCCGTGTGCTACCACTTGGGTTCGAGCTGCTTTTCGAGTGCTGCTACGCGCTTGCTGAGGTCAAGGATGACTTCCGCATACGGCGCGTCGGCGGCTGTGTACCCGGCTTCCCTCCGCACGTTGTTCCCGCGTTCGAGGTGGAGTTCGGTCTTGAGGTGATCCGCGAGCCTTTCGGCGTGAAGGGCTTGATTCTCTGTCTTGACGAGTTTCGCATTGAGTGCGCCGTTCGCCACTTTCATGGCGCTGACCTGTGCCTTGAGGTTGTCAATCTCCGCCTGCATGGCGTCGATGTCTGCGTTGTGTTTCGGGACGATGCACTCGGCGGATTCGGTGCTCCGAGCGTGGCACGCCCATCGTTCGTTCATAACGCAGTCCTTGTAGACCTCCCAGTGCCTCGGGTGCTTCTTGTCGCTCATGGTTGTGTTCCTTGGTTATGAGACTTCGTTGTACGGCCCGTAGATGCCGCGCCAGTCGATCCTAAAAATCTAGGCCCGCTGAGTCGTCTTTTTTCTTCGTCGTCCCTGTGGCGGTATCTGCGTCGTCCAGAGTGGACGCTGCGGCTGATAGCTTGGCGAGTTGCTTCGCTCTTTCGGGTTGTTGCCGTAGATACCAGTCGCACGCTTCGACGACACCTCGGGTATGTGCCTTCCATCGGTGGGGTGCTGCTCGGTCGGGTGAGAGCATGACATCCGGGAGGCAGGCGACGGTTACGCCGTGCTTGATCGCGGCTGTGAGTCGGTCGGGTGTCCACGCTTGGATCGCGGCGAGTGTTGCCGCGTCGTCGCGGAGTGCTTGGCGGTCGTCCTCTTGCTCTCGGTGTTCGTTGGGCTTGGAGCCGTCTACCGGGATCGCGCACGGTTCGCTTCCGCGTTTGGCCGCTTGTCGTTCGGCGGATTCGGCTGTCTGAAATCGGGTGCGTTCGGCCATGCGGTAATTCGTGCCGTGGATTTGCTGCGTCCAAGCAGCCCGGTATTCGGTGGGAGTGTAGGGGTTTGTGGATTCGTCTCTCACAGTGCTCCGCTTTCTCCGGCTCTGACGTAGCCGGTTGGTTCGTTGGGTATGACGGCGGCTAGCCACTTTCCGGGTACGGATTTGCTGGCTGCGGCATCGAGGAGTTTCTTGAGTCGGTCGTACACGAGTTCATCCGGCCAACGGACGACTAATGCCCAAGCGGGTCGTACGTCGGGCGGGTCGAGGGTGTCCCGTAGTTTCTTCGCGGCCCACTCCGAGCGTGAGGATCGGTGCTCGTTGGGCAGTTCCGAGTTGTCGATCGGCGGGCCGTGAGCCTTGCCGTTCGGTTTGGCGCGGTAGGCGAGGGTGTTCTTCGTGTCGAGTTGGTTTCGGAGTTTGGTCCAGAAGTTCGCTGGCTTGGGAGCGTGGGTTGGGTTTTCGCTCCAGTAGGCGGCGATTTCGGCGAGCGTGGCGTTGATGTCGGTGACAAGGGGGAACTCGATGGCGAGTTTGTTCCGCCATTCGTCGGTGAGCGAGATGCCGTCTGCGTCGAATCGGTTCTCAGCGAGTTTCTTCGGTCGCTTCGCCGGGGGCGTTTCGCCCGCTTCTGAGCGAAGCGAAGAAGCGCCTCTGTCTGAATCTGAATCTGAATCTGAATCTGAATGGCAGACTTTTGCTACCCCGTTTGCTAGAGCATTTGCTACACCAATTGCTGTAGCATTTGCTAGACGTTTGCTAGCCGCTTTGGCGTTCCCGCCAAGAGAACCGATAGCAGCCCGCTTCTGGGAGATACCCATCGACTTCGCTCGCTCTGCTTCCAGCCGAGCGTTGAACAGACGCCCGTTTTCGTCAATCTGGAACTTGGATTCCAGTTCCGGCCATGCCTCGCGCGTTCCCTGCACTACACGTTCGAGTGCGATCAGTTCTCCCGGTAGTGGTCCGATATCCCACTCGATGCAGAGAAGCTGGATGTAGACGCTCCGGGCCAAGTGGCTCAGGAACCGAGTGCCCGCCATGAAGTCGGCGGTGTAGAACGGGATGTACGGGAGGCGTTTTTTCGCGGCCATGCGAGGCACCTTTCAAGACGCACTCAGGCTGGCGCGTGCTCAGCGACGTTCAAGGCGCGACGAAGTCAAGCTGAGCGGTCGCGCCATTCAACCGGGGATCAGCCGGTTGCCTGAATGCACCCCCATTCTCTCCGACGACCGTTATCGAGTCAAGACTTTTCGGGCGGTCGCCTCAGAGATTTACCGCGTCTGCCGCATTGCCTATTTTCACGCCGTGTCCACAGCTCGACCATCTTTCCTCCATGGGTACTCTGCCAAGCAGCCGCCGCGCCAGCCGAGGTGAAGTACGAGCGAAAACTGCCGGGCGTCTCGATACACCACGAATGCGGCGTCCCTTTCTTCGGTTGACTTGGCATCGGTGTACGGTATCGTATGCCGTATGAGCAAGTCAAAGAAGGACGATCGCACACGTTGGGCGCTTGGCGATATCGCGTCGCTGTTGGGCGTCCCGGTGCATCGGGTGTCGCATGTCGTGCGGACTCGGGGTATCGCGGAGCGTGAGCGTGTTGGCGGTCACTTCCGTTTGTGGGACGCTGCTGGCGTCTCTCGTATCAAGGGCGAGCTAACGAAGATCGGAGCGAAGAAGTGATTATCGAATGGAAGCCGGAATTAGGCGAGCGGGTGACGCTGAGCAATGGCATGTCCGTCATCTTCAGCAACGGAGGTCGTTGGCTCTACGATTTGGTGCCGACATTCATCCCGCCGCCTGAACATGACACAACTGGTTTCGCCAAAGCGTGCTTGGACGAAGTAGCGCCGCCGGGTGGTCCGGTTGTTGGTGATATTGCGCACAACGCCGCGACCGGCGTGGATTGGGTATTCACGACCGATTTTACTTGGAAAGAGTTACCAAAGTCCAGTGTCCCTCTGACCGACGCGCAGCTTGAGGCGGCGGCGCGGGACATGCTTGGATGGCACAAAGTGCCATATGAGAAGCGTGGTCCTCAGTTTCGGCAATGGGCATATGAGGATGATCTAATCAACATGGAAAAGCGGATCAGGGAACACGAGCGAATGGTTGTTGCCATCGCGAACGCGAGGGCCGCGAAGTGAGCGATGAAGAAGACTTGCCCGTTCGGTGGTTCCTGTGCGGGGTAGACGCGAAAGGGAACCGACATGCGATTGACTTCGCGCACGTCAAGCGAATGCGAATGGCGCAAGGCGTTATGCTCGTGACGTTCACCGACAAAGAGACGTTCCGCGAGGACGGACTTGTGCCGGAGTCAGTCAAGAAAGTATTTGAGCACGACGCGATAGCGTTTGTTGCGGGGATCGCATGACCTTCATCTTCAAGCTAGACGACGAGTCACTTGGCATTGACTCCGGTTATTCTTTCAATCTCGGCAAGCAGATCGCCGACGCGATATTGAAGAAAGAGGCGGAGACTGGTTGCGCTTGGAAGTTCGGCGGCATGAAGTTCGATGACGTTACCTTTCAAACGTCATTCATCATTGAGCCAGAGATTGACATAAAGGGACGCTTCGTACCGCTGAGTGATTTGGGCGAGCGTGTGATTGAGTCAATCGACCGATACCAAGAATCAGTGACAGCCCGGAAAGACGGGCATTCTTTGTGATTGAAATAGCCGACGGGATATCAGAGTCCGACTTCTACGCCGGATGCCGCATGGAACCAAATTGGTTCCTGCCGTACGTGATGGAACAGGACAACGCGGAACTGCATAACCACATGCAGGACTTTCTCACCGCGACGCCAGATGCGTACATGGAGATCCCGCGAGGTCACGGAAAGACGAACCAACTCGCCGGTCGCTATGCGTGGGAGATCGGGAACAATCCGAACATACGAATCAAGAATGTCGGGTCTTCGGATGACGAGTCAAAGAAGACCGTCATGCTGGTTCGGAAGATTCTGGAGAGCGATCGCTTCAACGCGGTGTTCCCTGAGATAGAACCGGACTTCGATAACTGGGGCAACGAATCGCTGACGGTGAAGCGATCGAAAATGTTGCGCGACCAGACAATCGAAGCGGTGAGCATCTTCGGTCGTGCCGGTGGTCGATCCGATATTCTCGCGTTTGACGATATCTGCGATCTTCGTAATAGCGTCCAGCAACCGATGCTGCGTGAGCAAGTCAAAGACTTCTACCGCTCGCTATGGTTACCAACGTTGGACGTTTCGACGAAGGGGCATCGGACGTGGCGCACCGCTACGCCGTATCACACTGGCGACATAACCGCAGAATGGCGTGAGGAGTTCTCGCAGATCAATGCGATGTTCCGCCGACCGTGCGTTGGCGAGATCAGCCCGTGGCCCGAAGTGTTCACGCCGGAAGTGCTGGCAGCGAAGCGTCGTTCACTCGGCACGATCGCGTACGCGAGAGCCTACGAACTGAGGCCGCTGTCGTCGGACGAGATCATCTTCCCGGCAGAGTTGTTCGACCGGTCGTACTACAAGTTCCCGATACCGAAGAACGTGATCGACGGCGGACGCCGCATCGCTTCTCTCGACTTCGCGTTCTCGAAGAAGACCGAGATGAAGGCGAATCCAGACTGGTCGATCCTTCTCGTGGGTATTCGCGATCTGACGGGCACGCTTTGGCTTGAGCGTCTTTTCCGGGTCCGCATGAGCTTCCCTGAGTTCTCGAAGCTCGTGGCTCGGACAGTGCGTTCCATGCAGATCACCGCGATGGTTGCCGAGGCGCAGGGTCCGCAGGCTGGATTGGTTCAACAGATTCGTCTGGAATGCGGGTGCCCAGTGTTAGATGCGTTGAGGCCGGTGGACAAGGTGAGCCGTGCTTACGAGTGCCAAGCGTTCTTTGAGCAAGGCAAGTTCAGGATTCCTTACGAAGACGGTTCACCGACGCGGGAGTTCAAGCCGCTGTACGACGAGATGACGGTGTTCCCCGGAGGCGACCACGATGACATTACCGATGCCGCGATGGACCTTGCGAACCTTGCCAAGCGTGGCGGCTACGGACTATCGGGCGGTCTGAATCAGATTGCCTCAGTGTACAGCGGTCGAAACAAGTTGTGGCGACTCGGATACTAGATCGCAGCATGTTCGCGTACTATCACTGAGCGTTCTATGCTCGGAGGCACACGATGGCCGCGAATACAGACAAGAAGCTCGGACCCAAGCTCGGTGGCAAGGTCAGCGCCAATAAGGCGAAGGCACAAGCTGCCGACGCGCTGATGAAGATGGGCCATCCGATCGCGACTCCGGTGGAGTTGCAGCGCAGTTATTTCCGCACGATCAGCGGGATTCTGCGCCAGCCGTCGCTTGCGTACTGGAAGGACAAGAACCTTCAACGCATGATGCGGAACGATCCCGACATCGAGGCTCCGCTGCACAACATGCAGGTGAGCGTCATGGGGACCGAGCATGAGATTCGCGAGACTGACGAGGGGCAGGACGAACAGATCGCGTTCCTTGAGGACGCGATCGGCGAGATGCCTCAGTTCATGGACTTCGGGATGCAGCTTCTCGAAGCGCCGTGGTACGGCCCGAGTGCCGCAAACGTCGTTTGGGCGAAGAAGGACGGCTATACCGTCCCCGGCGAGTGGCACCCGATCCACCCCGATACCCTTGCGTTCACGCAGGACGGCAGGCTAGGTCTTCGCGTCGGCTACGAGTACCAGAAGAAGCATCCCGACGCGGATCTGGTGCGGGGATTCGATTCGCAGGTGAGGCTGCTTTCGCCCGCCGAGCGTGCGTCAACCGTGCTGCACATCTACAAGCGGCGAGGACCGGACTTCGACGACCCTCGCGAGTCGGCATACCACTGGTCGGGTCGTGGAATCCGCGATATCGCGTGGTTCTACTGGATGATCAAGCAGGAAGGGCTACAGAACTGGGCGACGTACTGTGCCCGGTACGCGATGGGTGTGCGAATCGGCTACTACCAAGCCGGTAATCTTCAGGCGAAGACCGACATGGAGACGGTGCTGAAGAATCTCGTCGGCGACGTAAGTGCTGTTCTGCCGCGAAGTTCGCCCGAATCGAAGGACAACGAGATCGAGATTCTGGAGCCGAGCGCCGGTAGGGCTGTCGTGTTCGCGAATCTGACCGACTGGTGTACGAAGAACATCGACGTGTTGATTCAGGGGCAGACGCTCACGACCGGGGCGGAATCGACCGGCATGGGCAGCGGCGTCGCCGATCAGCACGCGAAGACGTTCAATAGGCACCTGAGCTACATCGCGAAGGGTCTTGCCGACACTCTGACGCGGCAGCTCATCCAGCCGTTGATTGAGATGAACTTCGGGCCGCAGAAGCGGTATCCCGCGTTCGTGTTCAACATTCCGAACCCGGACGGCCCTGCGATCATGTCTGCGGCGCAGCAGTTCGTTGCGATCGGCGGCGAGGTTCAGGCGGATCAGGTTCGCGGTGTGCTCGGACTGACGAAGCCGGAGGACGGCGACGAGGTTCTGAGTCAGGCGCAGATGTTGCCGGGTTTCGGCACTGGCGGCGGGTTGTCTCATCCGAACCAGATGGGGCCGCAGGGCATGAAGCCGGACGGCGACGGATTCGACCGCGTGAGCATGAAGAGTCTGAGCGGCGGATCGAAGGACAAGAAAGCAGGCAAGCCAAAGGGTAAGTGATGCCGACACGCGGGTACGTCAAGCTCGAACAGGACACCGTTGAACGCATGAGGCGTGGGGGTCTGCTCTACAAGTCGGCAGACCCGAGCGAAGAAGACCGTCGCAGGCTTGAAGAAGCCTTGGCGATGGCGCTCTTGCTGGCCGCTCTGGTGGGGGCGTCTGCGGCGCGGCGATGGGTCACGAGCAAGGGTGCTGGATTTGGGCAGGTTCCTCGCAACATCGAGGAGGCGTTGCAGAAGACCCGCGACGATCCGTTGACGAGTAGCGTCGGAATCCCGGCAGAGGTCGAGTCTCGGCTGGCGTCCCGCGACGTGGTGACGCAGATCGTTCGCCGTGGAGAGAGAATCCGGGACGGTTTCAGCACGTCGCAGCGGTCGCAGGCGATGATGCTGGTGACTAGCGGGCACCGAGTGACCGCAGACCCAGTTGTTCAGGATTTAATGAACCGCATCCGTGACCATGCCCGGATCGCGGAACTTGCGGCGAAGCAGGCGGCGTACATCGCGTTCAACGACGCGATCGCTGTCATTGCATCGTCGCCGGATGGCGTGGCTCGGTTCCCGCTCTGGATGATCGAGGAGACGATGGACGAGGTGACGCGCGGGAATCCGGGTGGCCGGTATCCTGAGCCGCACCGTCACTGGCAGTTCACCGGCTACGTCAACACGATGGCCGAGATCCGGCGTCAGCAGATCGTCCCGCCGAACGGGTTCAACTGCCGAGCGTCGATGCGGCCCGTTTCTATGACCGAGGCGACCAACTTGGGACTCGTCACTGGCGGTCGGATCGACCCCGCGAAGATCCGGCTTCGGAACGGCGAGCGACAGGACTTGATCGACACCGGCAAGTATCCAGATTTAGGCTGGATTCGGGTGGACGCCGCGTAGCCATTCGGTTCGCGTTCGTATATCCGGCGCGATTCTTATTGATCTCGGGCGAACTTATGCCGTAAGCGATTGAAAACGCTTGCGGGTTATTCGCCGCTCGGGTTTATATACCCGCGTGGCATCACACTCCGTAATCCATTCGGGCGACAAGGTTGTAATCCGCAACCTTGAATTGTTCTGTGGCTTCGATCCCGAGATCGACAAGCCCGGATCGAGCGCCGAGAAGTATGACCGTGCCAAGGTGCAGAGCATCGTCGATAAGACGAAGGCCCACATGGCTCGCGGTCAGCTTCCTCAACTTGTCGAGCGTCACAAGCGGGACGGCGACACGGTTGATCCGACTTGCTTCGGCTGTATCCCGTCGATCAGTTTCGAGGATCGCAACGGTGTTCCCTACATCCTCGGTGATGTTGAGGTGAGCAAGGCTGTCTTTGATAGCCACATTGCGACGAACAAATATTCAAGGCGTAGCGCCGAGATTTGGGCAGACGGGCACATGAGCGAGGTTGCGCTTCTCGGAAGGGAAACGCCCGCTCGGCCCATCGCAGACACGCGGTTCACCAAGCAGGGGGATCGCGACATTTTCGAGATGCCGGAGGGCGGGACGTTCCCCGGCCAAGGCAATACCGAGATCCCAACTCTTGTGGATTGCCCCCCGAAGGGCAAGAAGAAGGAACCTATGGACGACACGAACACCGAACTCAAGGATCAGTTCGCCAAGCAGGCTCAGGAACTCACGGCGCTGAAGGAATCATTCGCGAAGCAGCTCGCCGACGAGCGCGAGGCGTTTACGAAGGCCATCGCAGAGACGAACGCTCGCGCGTTTGCCGCAGAGGCCGAAGCGAAGAAGGAACACTTCTCCCGCGTCATCGACCAGATGGACAGCGAGGGCTTCCGCGTGAATCTCGTCCGCGATCAGTTGCTCGACAAGATTTGCAACGCGAAGGACGCACAGGCGGAGATCGACTTCTTCCGCAAGGTCATCACTCGCGATCCGATCGGCCAGCGAGTGGACGTGAAGGACACCGTGACCGGCGAGAAGTCCGTTTGGTCGAAGGATGAACTCGACGCACAGATGGCTGTGATCGTGAAGGAAACGGCGGGCAATCCTGCCGAGTTCGCGAAGCGTGTCGCCAAGTTCACGGCGAAGAAGTAACCGCACCGCACAAAGGAACACACCATGCCAGAAACAGTCTCAGCAATCGCGGGCGGAACGATTCGTCCCTTCCGTCTCGTCTACGTTTCAACCGCAGCCGACAACACGGTTCTCGAAGCGTCGGCTGTCACTCAACAGACCATCTGCGGCGTCACTGATGGATCGACGCTCCAGTTCGATTCGACCAGCCATGCGACGACCGGCTATCCGGTGACGTTGCAGAATGGCCCGGTCGTTTACATCACCGCAGGCGGCGCTATCACTCGCGGCGCTCGCGTTGAGGCAACTACCGCAGGCAAAGTCATTACCGAGACGGCGACGACCGGAAACGCATGTTTCGCGTTCGTCGCCCTTGAATCCGCCGTCGCTGACGGTGCGGTGATTCGTTGCGTTCAGTGCTTGAACGCGACCAAGCTCAGCTAACACTTCCGCCGCAGAAAGGCACCCACAATGGCTTATTCATTCTCAGGCACATTCGCGGGCGGCGGAACGAACACGTTCGTCCCAACGCTCCTCTCGAACGGTTTCCGTGTCGAGTTCTCTCGCAATCCTGAATCGTTCGCGGTCAACCGCTACACGCAGAACGTGCCGGTTGGCGTTCTCGCCGGGTACTACCTGACGCTTGACTCGACCGCACTTGTGCGCGTCGTAACGGCGCAGGACTTCGTTTGGCCGCTCGGAAACGACCGACCACGAAACTTGCCTCGCAAGCACGCAATGACTGCGTTTGCGACGCAGCGATACAACGACACGGAAGCGTTGCCGTACGAAACGGTTGACGTTTCTCAGTGGGACATCACGAACGCGAACATGCGAATGCTCGCGACTCGCATGATGACTCTGCGAACCATCAACGCCGTCACGGCACTGGTTGACAGCAACCTCTACCCATCGACCGCATACGCGGCGACGGCTGGTGCGATCGGAACCAGCGGCGTCTCTGGCTCGTGGTACACGTCCACGGCGGCACAGGCGTACATCCAACAGGGCATCCAGTATGTCTGCTCGCAGATCCTCCAGAACACATCTGGCGGCGTGCGACAGAACGACATTCTGATGGTGATGAACCCAACGACCGCTCGCAAGGTTGCGGCTTCGCCCGAGGTTCAGAGCTACGTCAAGAACTACGGTGCAGCCCTTGCGTTCATGCAGGGTGATCCGCAGTTCTCGAACTGGGGTCTGCCGTCGAAGCTCTGGGACGTTGGCGTTGTGATCGAGGACTCGGTTCGCGAGAGTGGTCGCGAAGGCGATACCGCTTCGCTCGGCTACTCGATGGCTGACAACAAGGTTGCGTTCGTGTCTCGTCCGGGTGGACTCATGGGCGTCTCTGGCGCTCCGAGCTTCTCGACGATCTCGAACTTCGTCTACGAAGACTTCAACACCGAGATTTTCGACGACCCGAAGAACCGTCGGCATGAGGGTTCGATCACCGACAACTACGTTTACAAGATGACGGCCCCGATCTCGGGCTATCTCTGTGCCTCGGTTGCCAGCTAACTGACGGGCATCTCCTCCCACGCTCCGAGGGCCGCGTCGCGTTCAAGGCGCGGCGCGGCCCTTGTTGTTAGAAACCAATGAGCATCCCGTACGCATCAACTTCTGACTTCGCTCTATTCTTCGACGTGAACGCACTCGGAGAGCTTGGCTCTGACACCGGTGGCGATTCGCCGACGAGTTCCATCGTCTCGAACGCTCTTAGTGCGGCGAGCTATGACGTGCAGAGCTTTGTGTTGACGGGCGGCACTTACACAAGTGCTGAGCTTGACGACTTACAGACAGGGGGTGATCTGACGCTCAAGCGACTTGTGTGCGTGAAGGCGGCTGAGATTCTTGTCGGTCGTCGTCTCGGTGCGGTCCCCGACTTCCTGAAGACTCAGGTTGAACAGGCGAATCTCACGCTCATGGATCTACGCAATGGACGCAAGGTATTTGGTTCGCTTGCAGACGCTCATGCTGACTCGATGAATCCGAGTGCATCGTTTGTGAGTGTGCAGGCGAGGGCTGGACTGCGAATGGCGTCAGACAGCGAGTTTTTCCCACGAAGGATTACGGACACGGTATGAGGCGCAAGGTTTCCATTGCTCGTGCGCGACGTTTCGCGAGGCTCGTCCAACAGGGCGTTTGTCTTGCGCTGCGCGAGAACATCGCCTTGCAGGAATCTGCGAAGGGCGAGCCGTTCAAGAGGCTTTGGGTAGACGCCGTTGCGTTCCCGAACGGTGAGGTTTCCGACCGTTCCGGTATGCCGACGTTGATCGACAGCGGCGCTCTCGTTGCTTCGATCCGTCCGGGTGCGATCACTCGCGTAGGTAACCAGTTGGTCTGTCAGATCATGGCGAAGGATTACGGTTTGAAGCAGCACCGAGGATTTGTAAGCGATCCGCCGAACATCGTCGGTCGGACGCTTGCGATTCGTAAGCAGCTTCGATCGGGTGGATTCGGCGAAGGCATGGGCGGCGAGACGATCTCGTTCCGTCGCACGACTTACGTTCCGGCCCGTCCGTGGATCACGATTCTGCCGCACGTCGCGGCCAACGAGGCCCGCAAGGCAGCGAAAGCATCGCGTCAGTAGGAGTAACGCATGGCACAGTCATGGCACGCAGCGGGTCCAGTTCAACTTTACGTCGCGTCGAACGTCAGCAATCCGGCGTACGTCGCGTTTGCTAAGACGGACAACGAGGATCTTGTCGGCTTTGAGATCGAGGACATTCATCGGCGGTTTACTCGCAACGACCTTGGCGACATGACGGCTGAGATCGTGACGACGGGCAGCGTTTGTCACATCACGTTCACGACGACGTACTGGGCCGAGAACCTGATGGACGACATTCTTTCGGTAGTGCGCACTGGAGCGACCGGCGCGACCGAAGGCGTTCACGCGGAAGTCGGTGCCCTCATGGTGTCCGGTGGCACGTCGCGTCTTTTCGGCTTCAAGATCCTCACGAGCGCGGTCGGCGAGAAGAGTTACATCTTCGACAAATGCTGTTTCGCTAGTCCGATCGGGCATCGCGAGTTTGGCAACACGATGCAGAAGCGGGTCATCACGCTGGAAGCGTTGCCCGATGGCTCCGGCAATTTCTATACGGTTGAAGAGAACTCATAAGGGGAACTCATGGCAGAGATCGACTTGGCGACAGACACCTACACGCTTCGCATCAAGGACGGCGAGGTTGTCTATCTCGTGGACGCATTCGAGCTTGTCGGTGCGGTGCAGAAACTCAACCTCAAGCCAGAAGATCCGATCAGCTTCGAGAAGATCGTGGAGTTGACTCGGGGTGTTCTCAAGTCTGAACCGCCCGAGGCGGCGGCACAGGCGAGCGACACGAAGGTTTTCGCCATTCAGGCACGGGTGAACAAGTTCATGGATTCCGTGGGAAACGCATGAGGGCCGTCGCGGCGTTCGCGGCGGCCTACCACTTCCCGCCGTCGCTTTGCAGGAACGCCGAGGAGGCCATCGGCTTGTTGAGGAACTTGGACTTTGCGATGTCGGTTCAGGCGGCGCAGGTAGCTACCGGCGCGGGTGCTGTCATGTCGCTCGATGCTGGTGCGTCGCTGGCCGAGAAGCTAGGCGCTCCGCCGAAGGAAGTGCTCCAGATGCGAGTTGAGGCGCAGAAGCAGGCGTTGAAAGCTCATGGAGGATTCGGCAGATGACGACGCCGGATGCTGTCTATCGAGCGATCCGTCAGCGTATTTCTGACTCGCTGGTGACGGCTGGAGTCTGCGCCGATATTCACGTCTCCGTTGTGACCGAGGAGAGCACGGATCTCAACTCGCCGTTCTTCGTGCAGATCCGGGCTGCGGGCGGTGCGATGGGTACTCCGCGCGTCGGCAATCAGCTTGTCGATGACCGCATCGAAGTGACGACGTGGGTGCGGAAGAATCTCGACGCCGGAGGAAAAGAGACGTACGGGCTGTCCGGTGAGAACACGTCGCTCATGGCGATGCTGGATGGCGTGAGAAGCCCGCTACGGAACACCTTCCTCGGAGGCTTGCTCAAGGCTCCGCTGCGGCAGACGGCACACGGCACGCCCACTCGCGATCCGAACGCGAACAACTTCCTCAAGTGCAAGGACGTTTGGGCAGCGAGCTACGAGCTTGACACGGCACTGGTGCAGATGGTGTTGGATGGGAACGCTCCGACGACGTTCGCGAGCACGACGAGTGGATCGGTCGCTGAGTCGATCGGCGTGACGCGGATTGAGATTTCAGGCGGCAGAGCGAACACGACGTTCGAGGATGCGTGGCAGGGTGGAGTAGCGTCCACGACTTTCACGAACACGCTGGACGGCGGGACGGCGTTGCTCGGGTCCGCTTACATCTGGGCGTTGGTCCCGTCGTCGGTGGGCGAGGTTCAATTCTGGAGCGACGTTGGCGCGGTGACGTTCTACAGCGACCTCAACCTTCCTCCGAGCGGGACGACCTGCACGACGGTCACGGTCGATGGGATCGTCTATCGCCAGTGGCGTAGTCCGTACGCGACTCGTGCTCTCAGTGCGACCTACAGAGTGAGGGGTGCGTAATGCCTGACGAACCGGTTGCGCTTGTGAACATCAACCTTGGAGACGGCGGCGATGAAGCGCCGGGCGACAAGTCAACGAAGTCGTCGGACTGGGGCAAGCATTTCAGCGGCATGGCCGCGAACTTGACGACGATTGCGAAGCACGTCACGTCGATACTTGGTGTGGTGCGTGACATCAACAACAAGTTGACACGCGGCATCGGCACGGGCACGGGTGCGCAGAATGTAGGCCAGTCGGTTCGTGCGGCTCAGGCTGATCGACTTCGCGTGTCGAAGGTGTTCAGCGTCGATCCGTCGAAGGCGATTGTTCCGTTCCGCGCGAAGGTGAATTGGTCTAGCCCAACGATGAACCGACCGCCTTCAATGGCGGCGTTGTCGCGGTTTCAGGGCGGATTCATGGGCGGCGGTCGATCCGTGATGGAAGACGTGATCGACGCCGAATGGTCTGTTGGCCGTACTGGTGCAGCTCCTCCGCCGAGGGGTGCTACCGGGAATCCGCCGCCTCCGAGGCCTCGCGGAACCGGGAGAAGTTCCGGTGCTGGCCGCACTGCTGGTCGAATCAATAGCTTCCGATCGTTCATGGGACTCGGGCAGGTTGGCGGTGCGGCTGCGTTCGGCCTGAACATGGCCGGTGCTGGTCCTGCCGCCGCTTCGTTGGGTCCGATCTTGGGAGCCGCAGGAGTTGGCGCAGCCGTCTATTACGCAACGCGATTGATTGCGGGAGCGGGCGAGGCGTCGCTACGCCGGATGTCTCAGTTCTCTCCGAACGTCGCTGGACTTCAGGCTCAGGTTGACGTGACGAAGTTCCTGACGAACTACGGGACAGCGAACGATCCTGCGGTCCAGCGTGCGGCACAATTCAACGCGAGATTTCAAGCGATGTCTTCGATTGGTGGTCGCCAACTCGCGTCGATCGCGGAACAGGCAAAGTTGTATTCGGGTGCATACGGTTCGATTGCGTTAGCTACGGCTGGCGGTGGTCTGATTGGTTCTTTGTTGTTCGCGTACTCGCTCTGGAAGAACAGGCAAGAGTTCCAGAACGCGATGGGCAACGCCAACAGTACGAATCAGAACTTCTTCGGCGCAACGCTCAACGGGATGCTCGGCGACATGCTGGAGATCCAAGCGTCGCCGCTGACCTTGCCGAGCGGGCAGAAGCTACCGACGAGCGTTTCTTGGAACAACGGAGCATGGCATAAGAGGGTCCGTAACTAAGGACGCACACCGATGGCAGCTACTTCGATCAGTCTCAGCTACAACGGCTACTCGGACTTCAAGAATGTCCGAGTAGGCCGCTATGAGCACGTCTCGGACGCTGGACCGGAGAAGCCGGGCCGTGGACCGACACGCCACGTTATCGGGGGTGACGCCATCGTTACGTTCAGCGGAACGTCCACTGATTCGATTCAGACGAAGATCGACACACTCTCAGCGAAGCTCAACCGTAACGGCGGCATCCTCACGGTGACGACGGTTGACACGAACGGATCGTCGCACGCATTCGTCAGCATTGCCGAGGGCGACGACAAGACAGGGCCGTACGCGAGCGTCCGCATCACCGAGATCATCGGCGCGAACAACGTCGCACTAGTTCAGTGGTCGTTTGAGTGGTTCGCCACGTTGCAGGGTGCTGCGAACCTTTCGCTCGTGCGGGAGTTCGTCTGCATCGCTTCGTTTGAGATCGACGCCGTAGGCATGACGACGATCACGCGAACCGGCCACATCACAATGAAGAAGGCGAGCGGGAGTGCGCCGACGACGGTGCAATTGTTCCCGACGACGAGCGCGACCCCGAGTGTCAGCGGCACCTATCCGAACGGCTACGCCTCAACGTGGAACCGTTCGGACGCGGTGAAGGACTACCCGCACAACGCGAGCGGCACGGACCCAACGGACAAGTGGCCGGAACAGTACCGACGCATGGCGGCGGGCAATCTGTACCCCGGATTCAGGCGGATTCGTCAGCAGTACGCGACGGACGAGAGCCGTACTCGGATGGTGTTCTCCATCGTGGATCAAGAGTTCGCGCGTGGACTTCCTGCGCCGTGCCGTGCTGGAAGCGTGAACTTCTCGTTTGAGCGATCGCTTCCGGTCGGCGGCGACTCATCGAACGCGATGGGTCAGAAGAAGTTCTCGTGCGTTGTGCAGGGGCCGACGAATGTTGCTCCCGCCGATCTACTCATTCTCGCGATCCGGCTCAGTCAGAAGCGGATCTTCTGGTCGCGGACGTTGGTTGGGAGTACCTACTACGCGGCGGACCTCATTCAGCGAATCCACGTCTCGGAGATCGAGATGCTGGATCAGAATGCGATCAGCTTCGAGGTGGATGCACTGGGCGGGGCAAATACGAACACAGGCATCGGTGCAAGCGGGGCGTCTTCCGTTCAAACCGGTCAGCCGTTTGCCGTGCCGAATCTTCTCGGCAACATCCTCGATGCACTCACCATCACACACAAAACCGAGGCCGGATCGGGTGGTGGTACATCGACGTTCACGTTCAGCGTTGCATCTCAGACAGACGCCTACGGCGAGTTCGGCGTCTACCGCATCACCCCATCGTGGTACGACCCTGAACAAGCGATCAGCGATAAGACTTGGACTACGACGCAGGTGTTGGCAAGTGCTGACAAGGTGAACGCGACGTACATCTTCCCGAACGCGGTGTTCGATTCGCACTACTCAGCGGCGTTCACTGCCGACACGCAGAAGCTCCCGCTTGGCCGCGACAACGCGAAGCATCGCCGCGATGACGCGGGCGCTCCCGGTTCCAGCGGCGTCAACGATTACCAGTCCGCGCCGTACATGCACATAAAGTCGGTCGAGCGTCGATCGACTCAGACGCACATCATCCCGGTTCCTTCGCAATCGCTGACCGGTGCGGATCTCAAGTTCCAGACTCGCAAGCCGGTGACGATCGTTCACCAGCGGGCACAGATGGTTCGCATGAACCTCAGCCCGTCGCGTGAGTTTCTGGCGAAGGAACCGGGTGCGGTTGTGTTGCACGAGGAGTTCGTCACGCACAGCGGCACGAGTGACACGGTGAACAACCGTCTAATGGTGGCGACGCACGAGCGGATTTACGCGATCAGCGACAACGGAAGCACGACGACCAACTTCTACAGTAGTGGCGGGTATCGCCAGTTCTGGCCGAACAAGACGGCAATCTCCGATTCGTTCGTTGCGTCTGACGCACAGGCAACGGGCGACGTGAACCTGCCGAAGATCGCGACTCGCGATCCGCAGGACGGCGATCCCACGTTCAAGTATTCGTTTGGCTCGCCGGAGGCTTGGGTCTAGTGAGTGGTTTCGTCACCATCTCCGTCACCGGCAAGAGCCAACTGTCGGGCGGCACAGCTTCGTCCACGGGCAGCGACGCCTATCAGGGCGGTTCTGCTTCGACGGCCTTTACCAATACTCTGCGAGGCGGTAGTGCTACGGCTGACGCTTTGACCTATGACGGCGGGACCGCTTCGACTTCGTACGGCTCGCAGAGTTCTGGTGGTGCAGCGTCAACAGCGTTCACTGACGCACTGCAAGGCGGAAGCGCCGTGGCGCAGGTGTCTTTCGATGACGCGACGATCGCGTGTCGAACACTGGTTCCTGAGATCGCTGCGGCGTTGTCGGCTCAGGGAATCGACCCGTCGAAGATCAACTCTGTCGAGTGGCCGGTCTACGGTGCGTCGCGTTGGGCGACGGCGACTCTGCTCATGGACAAGGCGGCGGTAGACGGTGCCGGTGGACTCAAGGGTTCACTGTGGGACGGCGGGGCGGGTGGTCCGAAGATTTACTGCTCACTGAACTTCGGTGAGCACACCCTTCCGCAGATGGTTCTCGGCAAGGCGATCCCCGTCGTAGTCAGCGCCGCGACGAGCCTCTACGTCGTTGAGCTGCACTGCCGACGTTGGCTCTGGCGGCACTACAAGCCGATCCCGCCGTACGCATTCGAGGCTTTGGCGATCGCTCGCGGCTACAACCTCGCTGGCATCTCGCGTGGTCGCCGTCGCACTCGCACGCTCACAGGCGGCGATCAGTGGATCGCGACGAACATCGTGTCCCGCGTCGTCGCTGGTGATGCGACGAACGGATATCCGGCTCTCTCCAACTCGACTGACACGGTTCTCTCGCCGTTGAGTGGGCTGCACATCACGGGCGGAGACTTGCTCGTTGACATCAGCGGTGACGACTCGGCCCCCGGACTCATCGACAAGGTTCTCGCGAAGTCGGGCGGCGTTTTCATGTTCGTGCCGAACTCGTTCGCGAACGGATACGAAATGCGTATCGAGGCGATCGACACAGGTGAGGCTCGCGCCGCGACGTACTTCGATGAAAACGTAGACGAGATCATCGCGGGCGGGGCGGAGGGATTCATTCTCGCGTCACTCACGAATACCGGAGTCGCGGCGAACGCGGTCGGCAACGTCGAGGGAGTGATCTGCGATTGCCCGAAGAAGGTGCGAGTCTGGTTCCCATTCGCGACGACGGACCAATCCGACGAGGTGATGGCCGAGACAGATCCGTACGGCACGGCGGGGGCGACCGCGACCGGAACCGGAAGCGTTCTCGACGGAAAGCAGGGCACGAATCCGGCGTGGGACTCCGACGAGGGAAACCCGTTCGGCGCGTCCTACAACAACTATCGACCCGCGCTCTACCACGTCAACTGCGACGTGCCGATTGTGACGTTCTCGCGTGACACGACTTCGACGAGCGATCTTCTCTACGCGGCGGCGACGATCGCTGGGTACGTCTCCGACATCTTCTATGGCCGATATCTCGCCGGATGCTGCGACGTTTGGTTCCGTGGCTTCCGCGCGTTCGATTCCGATTCAGTTTGGTCTGGCGCTCAGTGGTGGACGTGGCAGCTCCGGCAGGACGGCGGCGGCTTCGACTTCCCGGTGACTCATGTTTACGGAACTCGCGACTCGGACCTATTCGGCTATCAGGCGATGAACGGTCCCGAGAAGGTGAGTGGCTTCGGCACCGTTCAGGCTTGGAAGAGTGGCGACAACTCTGTTCACGTCGTCGGCAATCAACTCGGGCCGATTCCGGTGATGCTTCGTATCAAGAGTGCATCTGCGACAGACACATACCTTTGGGTGTATTCCGCAAAGATTCTCCAGAGAGACGATTCGCTAACGGTTGGCAACGTCACCGGCTGGGTCGAAGGTCAGAGCGTGACGGCCTACAACACGGTGGAGCGTTTGAACTCTGCGGACTTCGCCGGTCCTAGTGTTGCGTTACCTCTTACAAGTGCTCCGAACATGCAGCCTCTAGCGATCAGCTATGACAGGAACGGAGATCACACTGACATTGACGTGATCGGTTTTCTTGTGGAGGATCGGCAGTACGCGGCTCAGCGTTACGCGTACTTCTCGTTGGACAATACAGTTGATGGATCTTGCGAGTGAAGGAATAGAAAATGGCCGACTGGACGACTCCAATTATCCCTGTTGACGCGCCCATCGCTCCGCGAAACCCGGACGACACCTATCCCACAGCCTTCGCGAATTACATCAAGGGCGGACATCACACAGCCGCAACGACTGCGTTGAGGGATGCGATTAGTGCGGACCTTCTCGAAGTCGGAATGACGTGCGCGGTTGCCGCCGATAGCGTCACCTACAAGCTGACAAGCACTAGCCCGGTGACATGGGCCGCAGAGTCGAGCGGCGGAATCACGATCAATACGCTGAAGATCGTTGGGAGAACTACGGCTGGATCTGGAGCGAGTGAAGAGATTGCAGTCAGTGCGGATCTGTCGCTTTCCGCGCAGACGCTTGGGATCGCGACGGCTGTTACGGATGGCATTGACAACATTGCCGCCGACATCGCTTTGATTGCTGACGACGGATTCGACGGAGGTACTTGGGCGTGACGATGACGGCGGCGATCAACGGGGTTCAAACCGCTCTATCCGCGCTTCGCGGATCTGGCGCGACGCCGATTTATACGAATTGGCAGAACCTCATCGCCCTCGATTTAGACGACCCGGCCAACGCGACTGCGATTGCTGCTTTCAAGGCTCGTCTCGCGGCAGTGTCAACGCAGTACACGTTCCTCTCGGTCAACAGTTACGTTGATCTGATTGCGGCGCTCGGTGCTCTCACAAGAGAGGAACTGACCGCCCCGATGATGCTGGACATGGAAGTGCCGTGGCTGGACTTCATTCTGTCCGAGGACATGGACGTTTACGACGGCGGGCAGGCGCGGAACCTAATTTCCGGTGGCCGTGCAAGCACGGTGTTCGCTGACAGCTACGACGGCGGTGCTGCATCAACGACGTTCTACTACAGCGTGGACGGCGGGAACGCGACTGGACTGGGTGATATCTATTCGGGTGGTTCCGCATCAACGACGTTCACCGACGTTCTATCGGGCGGCGATGCGTTGGCTGGGTGTCAGTCGTCGTGGAAAAGCAGTTCGTTTGTCATTGCGGAGTTCTTGCGTCAGGGCTTGACTGACCCGGTGAGAATGTCTGTCTACAAGCAGGTGGGCGAAAAGTTCTGGCGTGATGCGTGCAGCCGCGTTCGTGAATCTGGCTCTCCTCGCGTCATCGTTTACTCCTCGACTGGATACGCCAGTTCGGACGGCAATTCGATCCCGATTGCCGGGTACAAGACGAGCGCGACTGTCGATGCGGCGCGTTCTTACTGGCCGGGTGATTCGACGTACTACAAGCCGATCACGCAGACGGCTCAAGAGCATGGAACGAACGGCGTTACCGCTTCGCTGATTCGCGGCCAGCAGAACGCCGACGCTCACGGTCTAGGTTTCTACACCGGGATTCCAACGGGGACCGTTGCAGATCAGTTGATCCCGTACTGGACGATTGACACGAATATCTCTCGCAAGGTCGCGGGATCAAACGTGACTCCTCCGTTTGTTTCTGCGGACCTTTCGTATTGGATCAAGGGGACGGCGAAGGTTGGGATCGGGCAATACCGAAGGTCGCTCTCGATTGCCGTGACCGAAGATCGGGATTTGATCCCGTACTTCAACGGCATCTGTGACGTGATCCTTTTCCTTTCACCGGCTCTCGATGTTGGCGGTGCTTATGGCGGCGCTCAGTGGCGGAATCACCAGAACGGCATTTTCAGTGACTCTGCAACGAGGGCGGAACTTCTCGTCGCCTCGATGTTTGACTATGGCGATGCGGACACGCTCCTCGCGGACGCTCCTGAGAGCGTTTGGTTTTGGGACCACTCGCGGTACTACTGGGTCAGCACGCTGTTGACTGCTAGGAGTTCGTGGCCGTCCGAAGCGAACAAGAAAGTTCAAGACTCGATCCGGTGCGGACTGGAGAAGATGTTCTTCGGTCGTTCGGCGAAAGCGGTGGGCGAGACTGTTGGAAGTTTTGACGACACGGCCCAGTCTGCTTGGTATCTAGCAAACAACCTTGGCGATTCGTTTTGGAACGCTAGTCGAGCGTGGTGGCGGGTCAGTGGTGGGGATCAGACGGGGCTAGGGTTCAATCCAGCCACTTCGCTTCTGTCTCCGTATCTTGACGTGTCGCAGGACATAATGACGGAAGATTGTTGGGATGCCATTGCGATGTACGCAAGCGAATATCTAGTATCTGGTGTTGAGCATTCTCGTTCATTGTTGAACGAAAGGGGTCGTTGATATGGCACTCACTGGACCAGTACGGCCCGCGAGAAGTTCTGTACCCGGAGCCGAGCCGGGCGTTTCGACGCTGATTACGCCTCCGGGCGGTGTCGCTCGTGCGCCGGTCATCGGTGAGGTCATTGTGAACTCCCATGACGCTCGCTCGTGGATCTACACGTCGGGCGGGACTTGGGCGGAACTTGCTGGGGGAACTGGTTCCGGTGTAACCATTTCCATCACCGGCGCTGTAACAGGCAGTGGCACTTCGACGATTGCGACGACGCTCGCGAGTGGTATAGATGCGACGAAGATCGGCGCTGGCGGAGTGACCTCGACCGAGTTCGGCTACATCGGGAATCTCGTCAGTGATGCTCAATCGCAGTTGGATGCGAAGATCGCGGCGACGCCATCGTTGCAGGCGTTGTCGGGGGTGACGGGTGCGGCGAACAAGCTGTTCTACTTCACGTCGAGCGTGGCTGGTGCTGTTACGGATCTGTCGCCGTTCTCGCTTACGTTGCTTGACGACACTTCTGCGGCGGCATGGAAGACGACGCTCGGGCTGGTGATCGGAACGAATGTTCAGGCGCAGGACGCGGAGCTTTCGGCTATCGCGGGGCTGACGAGTGCTGCGGACAAGATTCCCTACTTCACTGGAAGCGGCACGGCGGCGCTGGTTGACTTCACGGCTGCGGGCCGTGCGATCGCTGCCGGTGCTGACGCTTCGGCTCAGCGGACATCGCTCGGTCTTGGGACGCTGGCGACTCAGAGCGGCACGTTCTCGGGCACGTCGAGCGGCACGAACACTGGCGACCAGACGTTTACGGCAACCGGCGACGCTACGGCGAGCGGGTCTACTTCCACCCTTGCACTGACGATCGCTAACGACGCGGTGACGTTTGCGAAGATGCAGAACTCGACTGCCGCCAGTGTTCTAATCGGACGTGGGGCCTCGGCTGGCGCTGGAAACTTTCAGGAGATCACGATTGGTACGACGCTAGAGTTTTCCGGCACGGTATTGCAGGCCGCGATAGATCCGATCACGCTGGCGATTGACACTGAGCTTTTCACGTTCGACCCCACTGGAACGACGCTCGTATCCACTTCGCTTGCAGGTGCCGTTCGAGAAACGGCGAACAACAGACAGCCTCTCGACTCTGACCTGACCACGATAGCGGCACTGACGCCGACCAATGACGACGTGATGCAGCGGAAGTCGGGCGCGTGGACAAATAGAACGATCTCGCAACTCAAGACCGACCTCGCGTACGCGACGATCGCGACGAGTGCGAGGGCTTCGGATCTATCAGCCGCGACCGTGCCAACCGCACGACTCGGCAGCGGAACAGCGAACAGCGGCACGTTCCTACGTGGCGACTCAACTTGGCAAGCACTTCCGGGCGGTGGCGACGCTCTCATTGCGAATCCGCTGTCTCAGTTTGCTGCTACGACAAGCCTGCAACTGAAGGGCGTGATCTCGGACGAGACGGGCAGCGGATCGTTGGTCTTTGCCACAAGCCCGACTCTCGTTACTCCGGTACTCGGGGCAGCTACTTGCACCACGATCAACGGCGGCACGATCACCGGTAACAACTCGGGCGATCAGACGATCACGCTGACTGGCGACGTGAGCGGATCAGGAACGTCTAGCTTCGGCGCGACAATCGGTAACGGTCGCGTCTCACTCGCCAAGATGGCCGATCTCGGACAGGACTTGTTCATCGTTCGCACTTCGGCATCGACGGGGGCACCGCAGACGGCGACGTGTACGGCAGCGGCCCGCACGGTCCTAGACGACGTTACGACGGCAGACATGCTGACGACGCTTGGCGCGGCCCCCACGTCCCATGTACACGCCGGGGCCGACATCACTTCAGGCACGGTCGATCCGGCTCGCCTCGGTTCCGGTTCCAGCATCACCACGAAGTACCTTCGCGGCGATTCGACTTGGCAGACAATTGCTGGTGGTGGCGATGCACTGACCTCGGGCACGTTGGCCCAGTTTGCGGCGACGACTAGCGCCGAACTTCGCGGCGTACTCTCAGACGAAACCGGAACCGGCTCGGCTGTGTTTGCTACTTCGCCGACGCTCGTAACTCCGGTACTAGGAACGCCTTCGAGCGGAACGCTGACAAGCTGCACGGGCTTGCCCATCTCTACGGGCGTGAGCGGACTCGGATCGAACGTGGCGACGATGCTCGCGACGTTCTCTAGTGCCAACATCGCCACGGCGTGTAGCGACGAGACTGGATCAGGGTCTTTGGTGTTCGCGACTAGTCCGACGCTCACCACGCCAATCATCACGACGGACATCACCATCCCGAACTCGGGTCTACACGTCCTCGATACGAACGCCTCGCACGACCTCATCATCACGCCGGGCAGCGATCTGACGGCTGATCGCATATTCACGATCACTACTGGCGACGCGGCTCGCACCCTCACGCTGAGCGGAAACCTCACGGTCAGCGATACCGCGACGTTCTCGGCCAATCAGCAGATCGCGGTCCTCACGTTCATCATCGACGGCGGCGGAAGTGCGATCACCACGGGCGTCAAAGGCGACCTAGAGATCCCGTTCGCTTGCACGATCAATCGGGCAACGGTGCTACTCGACCAGAGCGGTTCGATCGTCATTGACATCTGGAAAGACACCTACGCGAACTATCCGCCAACGGTCGCGGACACGATAACAGCCAGCGCCAAGCCTACGGTTTCGGCGACCACGAAGGCACAGGACTCAACCCTGACCGGATGGACTACTTCGATCGCGGCAGGCGATACGCTGCGGTTCAACGTCGATTCAATTACCACGGCCACGAGAGCAACACTTTCACTCAAGGTAACGAAGACATGAGAACTTGGAAACCAGATACTTGTGATTGCTGTGTGGAGGAGGTCTATTCGGGGACCGCCATCACCGGCATGGGTGTTGTCGTCAGCAAGTGTGCTAACCATGCCGCTGTGCCCGACAATCAACTCTACGGCGTGCTGCACACGAACTCGGACAGCGAGCAGAAGCGCAAGAACAAGCTCGAAGCGTTCATTCTTTCGCAAGGCATCGCTGCGTTCATGCAGCAGAACGCCGAAGGGAATTGGGAGTGGAAGCCGGGAATCGGACTTACTTGGTCTTGGACCGGCTCGGGGGCTAACCGAGTCATCACGATCGGCTTGTACGGCGCGACACTGACCGCAGGACAGAAGACGACAGCGCAGAACTGGTGCAATACGCAGTTCGGAGCCGGAAAGGTCGTCATCGCCTAATGTCGATGAGCTTCATGCCATCTCGCGGTACGGTCAGCGTCAGTCTCTCGACTACGAGATATCTGGCGCTTTCATCTCTCGCGAGGGCAGCAACGGCAGAAGCCTCGGCTGAGGTTCCGGTCAGAGAGGCGGGAACACTCTCGAACTTGTTCGTTTATGTGTCGGCCAACACTATTACGTCCAACACTGTAATAACCCTGCGAAAGTCAACAGTAGATACGTCGGTCACTGTTACCTACACGTCCGGTCAAACGGGGATCAAGGAAGACACTTCCAACAGTGCTTCGTATGCAAATACAGACTACGCGACGTTGGCGGTAGTTGGAGGAGGAACAGGCACGTCCATTACGTTGCAAGCGTGGGCGGCGGAGTTCAATCCGACCAATACCGCGAAATGCCTCACGATATTGGCTACATGCGGATCTACGGCGTACAGCACGAACTCCGCCACGAACTACATACCAGTCGCCGGTTCACAGTTCGCGCCAACCGGGACCGAGAACAACGTAAAGCTCAAGATCCATTCAGCGGGAACCGCGAGCAACCTCTTCGTCTACGCACCGACGAACGCGAGAACGACCGACACCACTATTGCGTCGAGGATCAACGGAGCGAACGGGAATCAGACCGTTACCTATACCTCGGGGCAGACAGGACGAAAAGAGGATACGTCGAACTCGGACACCATCGCGTCCGGTGACGACATCAACGCCAAGATCGTGACCTCTACGGGTGGCAGTGCATTCACGTACGAAGTCGTGTCAATGTCGGTCATTACTACGACCGGCGAGTTTCTCATGCAGGCGCACGGTTCTGGAAACACTGTCAATTTTGGGACAACAACTCATTGGGGCGCTGGCGGAGGAATGACCTCAACGGGTGTTGAAGCACAAGCTCAAACTAGGCCGCGAACCTCGTTCACCTGCCAAGAACTAGCGGCATACGTTAGCTCGAACAGCCTAGACAACAACCTAGTCATCACTGCAAGAGACAATGGAGTTTATAGTGCTTTGACTGTCACCTATACAACCGCGCAGACTGGATGGAAGACGGATCTATCAAACTCGTTCGTTCTGACAGCGGCAACGGACACGGTGAACTACACTTCAGTTTCAACAGCGGCGGCTAGTGGGTCTGCGACGTTATGGGGAATCGGGATGATGGGATATACTGCGGTTTCGTCATTGAGTTTTTCTCGTGGATTCGTGTGTGGTTGAACTGGAAAGGATCGTGTTATGAAGTTTTCAGAACTAGGACGCAGGACTACAAGCGGAACAATCAGTGAAGCGTGTTGGGAACTCATCGCGCCATCCGGGAACAGCCTGCTTGTCCATGAGATGTCGATCTACTTGGCAGCGGCGACATCTAGTTCCTTTGGACTTGGGCGACCTGCGGCGGCGGGTGTTACGCCAACGACACCGTTCCTCTTTCAATGTCTCGGGCTTCCAGCTACGTCGGCGGCATCGACAGCTCTGGCTTGGGCGACCAGTCCGACTGCGCCAAGTAGATATCTGCGGCAAGTCAATTTCCCAAACGTCATCGGATCGTCGGTTCTCTGGACGTTCCCGGTTCCGATTGTGGTACCAGCGTCGGCGACGCTTGTTCTGTTCAATATCACGGCAACCGGAGTCTGTGACGTGAACTGCACAATCTCCGAAGTGACCGGCTAACTTGCCCAGTGTTACAAGTTGAAAAGTAGGCGATTTTCCTACTCACGTTCGTCTAACTTTGGGGATAACTCAATGAGTGCGTCCCGAAGCAATCATCTACGAGATCCGGCAAATGCTTCATACTGACGCACCTAGCGACACCCAGAAGTTCGGCGACCGTTTATCGCGGGTAGAAACACTCGTCGAAACCATGATCGGCGAGTTTCGTTCCGACCGCGCCGCACTCAGAGAAGATATCGCCACGCTCCAAGCGTCCATGACCGCAGGCCGTGGCGTGAATTGGGGCGCGATCTCGGTACTCGTGACCGTTATCTCGCTGGCGTCGGCGCTCGTCGGATGGCTCATCATCGACACTCGCGGTCAGATCATGGAGCACGTCCACCAGCCGGGGCACATTCAGACCATGATTCAGATTGAGTCCATCGAAGGTCGGGCCAACGTGAACGCAGCGGCGATTGCTCGTAATACTTCACTCATCGAATCGACCGAGGAACGGGTACGGGCGATCGAAATGGACCGATTCACCGGCAATGCTGGCAGCGAATTGCTCCAGCGTGTCGCGGTACTCGAATCAATCAACAAGGAACGCAAACCATGAAACGCAGAACCAAGATCGCTACCGGCGCACTCGCCACGTTCGCCATCATCCTCGCTCTCTCGCAGTCGCCCGGTTGTAAGACGTTTGACCAGTCCCGCGCCGATCAGGCGTCGGCGTACGTCGAGGAACAGATTGCCGACGACGACGCGATCATCAAGTCGGAAACGGCTACCGCAATCGAGAAGGGCGAAGCCTCAGCCCGCAAGGCTGAGCGTCTCAAGGAGAAGCAGGCCCTCGCTGCGGCTGTCGCTCAACACCAGCAGGATCTAGCACACCCGCCCGGTGCAGCCGCTCAGGCGGTCGCTACGGGCGTTGCGGATGCCGTCCCGATCTACGGGGGAACGATTGCTGGACTGATTGGCGTCGGCTTCGGTGTCTACCGTCGAATGCGAGAGCACAAGCAGGCCAAGGTGGTCGATCAGATCCTCGCGGGCATCGACAACGCGAAGACCAACCCGAAGAACCCGGCTGGCACCATGCTCGCCGATGCTCTCAAGGCGTCCGAGCCTTTCATTCATGCGGCTCAGGACTTGCTCACCGTTCGCACCGTGGACGACAAGCTCAAGGAACTCAAGGCTGAGAAGGCTTGAAAGGAAACCATGTCATTCAACTACACCATCACACCGAAGCCCGCGATTCACCCCGGCACCGAACTCGTCGCCGCCGCCACCTTTGAGGCGGGGCAGTTCCTCGTCGGCTGGCAGTGGGTCTGGCTTCCGTCAGACATGAGCGAGAGCTTCCCGATCGCCGGGGCAACCGGCGGCACCTACATCGTCGGGCGAGATATGGTCGGCAAGCGGATCAACGTCGAGCTGACTTACTGGGACGGCAGCGCGAACGCTACCGAATCGCTGACGGAGAACATCACGGCTGTCGTGACGGATTGATTGCAACGTGAGGGTATCTGTTGGATATTTCGCCGATAAGCGTGTAATCTTCCGTTGCGGAGGCCACCATGTCTAGTTTCAAGATCAAGGTTTCGGATAGGTTTGCGGCGATGTCGGAGAAGGACAAGCGCCGGATGCTCATGGCATTTCGGTTTGTTGAGCTTGCCGACACCAGTGATCCTCTGGAACCCAACGTCGAAGTGCTCGACGGTGGCGTTGCATCTCAAACGTACTACGACGCCGTTCAAGGCGGCGTTGCCAACACGACTTTCACCAACACCCTCAACGGCGGGACCGCTTCGATTGTGTTCGGCTAATACAGGACCACGACCATGACAACGAATATCGCACAGATCAACGTACGCAAGGACACGACGGCCAACTGGATCAGTGCAGCGGCAACGCCGAACGCGGGCGAGCTTTGCATGGATACCACGTTGCTCAACCTCAAGCTCGGCGACGGCACGACGGCGCAGACTGCGCTTCCGGTGTTGCTCGACGCCTGCGGCGGGCCGAAGGTCACGGTCGCATCTGCGACCACGACGAACCTCGAAACCGCGAAGGCGAGCATCGTTGATATCTCGGGCACCACGACCATCACGGGCATCACGCTCGGCGAAGGTCACTTGCGATTCGTGCGTTTCACCGGTGCGTTGACGCTGACGAACGGCGCGTCGCTCGTTCTTCCCGGCGCTGCGAACGTCACGACCGTCGCGGGCGATACGGCGATCTTCTACGGCGATGCGTCGAGTGTGGTGCGCTGCCTGCTCTATCAGAAGTACACGATAACCGGCACTGGCTCGGCAGTTCGTGCGACGACTCCGACTCTCGTTACCCCCGTCCTCGGCGTTGCGACGGGCACGAGTCTCGCGACAAGCGGACTCATCACGTCGTCCAGTGCGTCCGCTGGTATCGGTTACGCGACCGGTGCAGGTGGTGCTCAGACTCAGGCCACGTCACGCACGACCGGCGTAACGATGTCGCCGAACCCCTGCCTCTCTGGTGCGATCACGCTCGTCTCTGCGGCTGGCTCTGCTACCCCTGCGAGCTTCACCGTGACAAACTCGGCTGTCGCCGCTACCGACACCGTGATCGTCAACCAGAAGTCTGGTACTGATAAGTACATCCTCTCGGTGACTGCGGTTGCTGCTGGTTCGTTTGTCATCACGTTCTACACGACTGGCGGAACGACCACGGAACAGCCCGTGTTCAACTTCTCGATCATCAAGGCCGTCGCCTCCTAATCTGCTCGGTTCTCTTTGTTGCTCGGCAACGCCTCCCGCTGCATCCGGGGGGCGTTGCTTTTTCTTCCTTGCACCGAGTGCGGTATACGATACAGTACAGGCATGGCGAAGAAAGCGAAGAACGTCCCGACGACCGAGTGCGTGATCTATCTGCGGGTCAGTTCGGACAAGCAAGCCGAAAGCGGACTCGGGATCTCGGCGCAGCGAAAGGCGTGCGAGCAGTACGCGAGGGACCACAACCTCAAGATCGTTGGCACCTTCGACGACTGCATCACAGGCTCGTCGTCGCTCGACAAGCGGCCCGGACTCGCTAACGCAATCGCCTCGGTCGGTGATGGGCAGATTCTTCTCGTCGCCAAGCGTGATCGCCTCGCACGCGACATGCTCATCATGCGACTCATTGAGCGTGACTTGAACAGTATCGGCGCTCGCGTGGTCAGCGCCGCAGCCGAATCGCCCGACGACGACGAGCCGTCATCGAAGCTCATGCGTGCTCTGATCGACGCATTCGGTGAATACGAGCGTGCCGTCATTTGTTGGCGTACCGCTCAGGCGATGGCTGTCATCCGTGCCCGTGGCGGCAAGACCGGGGGCATCGTTCCGTACGGAAAGCGAATCGCTCGCTCCGTGGACGCTCCCACCGCAGCGAATCCCGACAAGAAAAAGCACTTCCTCGAAGACGACCCGTACGAACGGAAGATCCTCGATCGAATCATGGAGCAAACCAAGATCGGGATGTACCCGAAAGAGATTGCCCGACGCCTGAATGAAGAGGGCATTCCGACCCGGACTGGCGTACAGTGGATCAGACAAACCGTGGCCGAGATCATCGGTCGCGAGATCGCCAGAACCCCGGTTCAAGACGATGCCGAAACCGAAGAAGACTGACCCATCCAGCGTGACCGCGACCCTCCTCGGTGGCCCGGTGGACGGGCTGACCATGAGCCTCCCGGTTCTGTCGCTCGAAGCCATCATCGAGGTAGAGACGCAGAACAGTTGGACGCACTGCTACGTCCGTGAGGAACATTCCCCCGATTCAGCGCCTCGGTATCGGCACGGCACGATCTACCGCGAGCATCAGACGTAGTGTTTGCGACCACAGGGGCACGTCAGCACCCGCCTAGCCTTGCCGTCAAGGGCCGCAGGCGGCTTGTGGGACGCAGCTTCGTCTGCCGCCTCTGTAGCCTCGTACGGCCCGCCGTGGCCGCAGGGCTGAATGGCGAGGCCCACAAGGACCAGCTTCCGTAGATGGCCGTGGACCGTGGACGGGGCAAGCCCCATCTCCTTCGCGATCATCGACGGGGTGATCGGTAGAGAGTCTTGGTGCGCCACAAGTCGGGCGAGCACCTGCTTCCGCTTTGGCGTCAGCCTTGGCTCAATCAACGGGCGTCTCCGGTTGTGCCTCTCTCGCCAGAATCTCGGGGGGAACCGTCCCCTTCGATCGGGAGACGATCCGCTTGATCCGCTCGATCTCTTCGGGAGCCTTGCCGACGATGGCGGTCGGCTTGCCTTCGTCGAGCCGGTTCGCCTTGTCCAGCATCTCGACGGTGCGAATGTTCGCTTGGTGCAGCTCGTTCGCCAGCTTCATTGCTTGGATCGCTGTCCCCGGCCTCCCGGCTTCCATCGCGTCGTCGGCGATGCGTAGTGCCTTGTCCGCCATCTCGGTGATCGCCTCGGGCATGACGCCGACGCGGATCAGGCCGTGCTTCACCGCGTAGCGAGCGAGCGAGATGTTCTGCTTGTCGCTCCCGTGCTCGAAGTCGAATAGCGGGGCTGGCGGATCTGGCTCGATCGGCTTGGCTGGCGCTGGCGGCGGCGTCTCAGGCGTCTCGCCCGTGGTGTCCACCGTGTCGGGCAGGGCCAACCGTCGCAGGTACGCGATGCGGTCGCGGTTCTCTAGTGCTCCGGGTCGCGCTGGGTCCATCGCGGTCCTTTCGTTACAATGAAAGTGCCTCGCGTCGCTTGCAACGACCGAGGCGACGGTGCCGGACTCTCGAACGGCACGCCCCAAGCATAGCACGAGGCTTCACCATGAAGTCCATCGAAGATTTGCCCGAAGAGTTCAAGTCAAAGATCGCCATTGCCAATGAAGATCACCCGGTCATGGGAAGCCCGTGCTGGATTTGGACGGGAATCCCAAATGCTCACGGCTACGGAAGGATCATGTATGGAGGAGTTCGATATTGCGCGCATCGTTGGATATATATGTTGTTAGTCGGGAAAGTTCCAGACGGACTAGAGTTGGATCATCTGTGCAGGGTGAAGCGTTGCGTTTCTCCACTACATTTGGAAGCGGTTACGCATTTGGAAAACATCAGGAGAGGTGAGAGTCCCAGTGCTATTTGCAGAAGGAAACCGTGTTGCCCCAAGTGTGGTGGGCCGTATGAGATCGTGTTTTTTAGGGGGAAAGGCACGAGAACGTGCCATCCATGTCGTTTGGCATATTTCAGACGCTACAACAAGATTCGGAGATCATCACTATGACCATCTTCCAGTTGGGCACTTCTCATTCTTTACTCGCGTTTTTCCCCATAATACACAACCACATTCATGACATCGTCCGAACTCGTATTTAGGGCACGCCTCGCACGTCTTCCTTCGCGCCTGCACTAGAGGATCGTTGTTGTCGAGGACCATCAGGCCCAACTCGGTTCTAGCGAGCCTCACCGCTCCGGCGACTTGCTGGCAGCATCGTTTGATTGCGTCAGACATAAGCGATGCTCACGCTTCCCGGCGTGATGTTCGTGATCTCGACGTAGTACGTCGCTCCGGGGTAAGGATAGCCGTCAGCGACGCAGGTGCCAGTATTCAGGATCGGCAGCGTCGATCCTTCTGAGTCTAACGTCCAGCCATCCTGCGGCGGGCAGTCGGTTAGTAGCGCCGTGTACCGAAGAAACCATCCGGTCCCACCGATCTCGTTGGGAACTTGCGCCGGGATGGTTCCGCTCCCGGAAACTAGCAGCACCCAAAGTTCATTCGGAACGTCGCGAGACAGGGCGAACCGCACTCGGGCGTTTTCGTCCGCGATAGACAACAGATACGGTGAACCGCATGAAGCTCCGGCAACCGGCGTCTCAAGCGGTGAGTTTTCAAGGACGCTGAAGCACAGATTCGTCGCTTCGACCGTGATGCCGGATTGCGTCAGTGTTCCAGCGTTGTCGATGTTCCACGTTGCAAGCGCATCGTCGTAGCAGCAAATCAGTCTGTAGGTGACGCTCCCCGTCCAAGTGATCTGGATGTCGGGGCAGGCTGTCGGGCACTCGTCAGCCTTGAACGACGCGCTCCAGTAGATATCGGAAGCACTCACCGGTGAGATGCAATCCGAGAGCGAGAGGTCGAAGAAGTACAGGTATCCGAGAACGGAGATGACCGCTCCAGTTCCCGTGCCGGGCAGGGCGTCGAAGTGTCTCAGCCATTCAGGCTGCGATATGCACACGTCGGACGCGGGCGATCCACTGCGATCACCGCACACGTCGGCGCAAAGGTGGCCGCAGTAGCACTGAGGAGTCGTCTCGTCACCGCAGCAACATGCTGATCCGAGGTTAGTCACGCCGTCAGTTTAGCACGCTGCCTAGTCGCTGTTCGTCCCGTAGTCTGCGAACTCGACCGCTTCAAACTTGCGACGTACCTCGTCGTGCCGTACGCCGTCGATCTCGACAACCAGTGCTGTCGGGACCGTGCGTCGTACGAGTTTGCGCGTGACATCGCGTACGCATAGTTCGACGATCGCCTTGTCGCCGTTGACTTCTACGACCCTGATGGGCGTTCCATGCGGGCGATACCCGCGACCGATGACTGACTTCTGTACGGCGTAGTACGGGGTCATAGCATGTTCTCCAACCAACGAAAACAGGTAGCAGCCGATTCGATCAGTTCGCGCCGCGTCTGCTTCGGCAGTCCCTCGTTGATCGCTTCGGCTACTTCGCCGACTTCCTCAGCAAGAATCAGGAAGCACCTCGACGGCGACGCGGGCCAGTCCGGGTGCAGATTCTCCTGCCTGATTCGCTCCAGCCGGATTGCTTCGATGATCTCGTCGCGGGTCATGCTTCCACCTTTGCAAATTGATTCAGCACTCGTTCAAGGTCCTCTCCCTCTGCCAGCACCAGCGACGACTTCGGCACCGTTCGCTTGACCAGCTCGCCGCTCACGTCGCGTACTGCTACTGCCACGGTCGCGGCTGCACCGCGAATCTCTAGCACGCGGCATGGACTTCCGTAGCGGAATCGGTGTCCGATTGAAGGGATATGGAGAACGTAGTCGCCGATGGTCATGCTTCAATATCCAGCCCGATGATGCGGGGGAACTTCTCAATGTCGTGGAACCAACGCAACGTGACGACGTTCTTGTTCAACTGTCGGGCGTTCCAGCACTTGATGAGATACGCGAAAAAAAGAATCATCCCTCTCCGGCCAGTGAAATGCCGAGGCGGAGCCTTCATAATGAGCCGGTGCAGTTCAGTAACCGGAGTCTGTGCCGAGCCAACGTCCAGAAGCTCCTCGACAAACGTATCTGCGTAGGATGGGTTCGCTCGTCGGATGAGAACAACGAACGACGCTGCAATGACTTGAGGAACGCCGTTCATGGTACGTCGAAAGCGATAGCCGACAGCCGGAGCGTCGATAACGTCCGGATGTCTCTCAACATACTCAATAAGCGAAGCGTGGTCAGTCTTTTCGTACATCCCGGCATTGACCTTTGCCAAGTTCCCCGCCAATTCGTGATACGACCGAATCCAAGCGACGATACCTGATATGCGTGTCGTGTTGATGTATCCAGCGGCACTCAGAGCATCGCTGCCAGTCCTTAGCTTGCCGCTATCGAACGTCGCGAATGAGTCACGCTGCACACCACGCACGACCAGCACTGAGATTGTGCATCCAGATTCAATGATTGCCCACAGTCGATGCTGGCCGTTCAGCACGCTTCCTTCATGGTCGATCACGATTGATTCGCCATTGAGTTTCCATCGACCGTCCCTCATGGCTCTGGCGTATCGCTTCACGACAACATCCGAGATGTTGCGGTTCCCTTTGTTCTTCTCAAGAATCAACGTCGCCCGTTGGGGTGTAATCGTCTCTACCGATGATGTGATGTTGCTCAAGATTCAATCTCCGTGATGGTGACTTCTAGCCGTGGGTTGGTCTTGTCCATCGTGCATAGCGGCGGCGCAGCCTGAACGAAGTGCCGATCGTTGACGACGATACAAGCGCCGTCGTTGCACTTGTTGCGACCAACCGTGTAAGTCGTCTGGAGTACGTCTCTCCCTGCGGCGAACCAGTGCGTCAATCCGTCGTCGTCGTGGTTCTTGGCCTGATTGTTCGCGACGAAGTAGTGAAGCGATATCGACGCCTTGGCGAACGGCTTAGGTGGTGCCTGTTGCCGAGCGATCGCGAGCACTTGTCCAGTCCATGCCCGTTTGAGTCGCTGGCGTCGCATCTTCGCGCCTTTGGTCCACGGCGCTTCGTTCTTATGCAACTCGCGCGGCGGCAGCGGCAGCATGAGCTTTATCGCGTTCATCTTCCCGCTCTCCAGAATCTAATTGCAACGAGTATGGCGTGCATCGCGAGCACGAGTCCAGCGAAGACCGCGAGTACCGCTAGGCCGTAGATCATCTCGGTGGAGGTGATGGTCATTTGTTCCAACTCGTCGGCATGTGTGACGGGCCGGGTTCAACGTAGAAGATCGTTTTCACTGGCTCAGCCACCTCGCGGTAGTGCGTGACCTTGCCACGCTTGCCCGCGATCAGCCGAGCAGCCTTCTCGTTCGTGTGAATGCTCCGCTTCCGCCCGGTACTCGCGACCCAAATATCCGAGAGTCGCGGAGAACGCGGTATGGGCTTCTTCGCGGTCTTCTTCTTCGCTTGCTTCTTTGCCATTGGTTACTCCTGCTGAGTCTCGGCTGTCATTGATGCCAGATATGAAACAAGAGCATCGCTCGCTTTTCTTGCATCCGATATCACTTCGGACAAAACCAGCGATGGACCGTCAGTACCCAAGGCTGCATTGATTGCCTTGATGTCGTCACCTTCGCCGTAGTCGCATGAGTCCACCCATTCGATGTCGTGCATCGCTTTCGCGACCTTATCGCACAGCGTCCTGAACGCCTTGCGTTGAGGCGTGTTACATCGGAGCGATCTCGCGAACTCCTCCACCTTAAAGTACGCATAGTCGTAGCTTCCACCGCTCATTGTTGCTCCTGTTAGTCGAGTAGGTGCGCTAAGTTCACGGCGGCGCGACATGCCGTTAGTCGATCCTCGTTTTCGTTGCTCGGGTAGTATTCTTGATCGCACTTCCTCGAAGCCTTGCACTCCGCGATCAGCAGCCGCTTCTCCTCCTCCAACGTCGCAATGATCGTCTCGGGCGGCGTCGTCTCGTGCTGGCGTAGGTTAGTCACTGCTCCACCTCTTCTGCTTCGATCGACTCTGCATCCTCTTCCACTTCGTACTCGTTGTTTTCATCCGCCAACTCAGGACCGAACAAGTTCGGG
>ERZ869925.346-NODE-346-length-35490-cov-21.014844_pt1 | contig 35490 bp, 46 predicted proteins | sample MGYA00579311_ERZ869925 | MGnify/ENA primary metagenome ERZ869925 (study PRJEB32216, sample SAMN09231817) | wastewater metagenome | place: USA: Maryland | collected 2016-07-30 | study: EMG produced TPA metagenomics assembly of the PRJNA472060 data set (Reclaimed...
GGCAGACTTGCGCGGGGCAGACTTGCGCGGGGCAAACTTGCGCGGGGCAGACTTGTACGGGGCAAACTTGCGCGGGGCAAACTTGCGCGGGGCAAACTTGTACGGGGCAGACTTGCGCGGGGCAAACTTGTACAAACTACCTGTTGATTTCATCAATTCTTGTTCAAGAGACATGTTATTTATTATGGAACATTTAAAAAGTGAGCTTCCATATTTGAAACAAAGTCTTATTGATGGAAAGATCGACGGATCAAGTTACGAAGGTGATTGCGCTTGTTTTGTTGGAACACTTGCAAATGCAAAGAAAGAAGATGTAGATCAGGTGTGTAAAGGTATTCCTTTTTACACCAAGAATGTAGAAAATCCGGGTGAAACTTGGTTCTTGAATATTCGAGAAGGTGATACACCAGAAAATAATCAGTTTGCAGCTCATGTTTTGAAGCTTATTGAAATGGTAGAAACTGGAAATTATTACACTATTGAATACACTGAACCAAAAGAATCTGCTGCAAAATAATATGTCTCAACTTCTTCTTCCAAGAAAATATCTTTCGTATTCGCAAATGACATGTTGGATGACGAATCCAAAACGTTACCGACGTGAATATTTCGAAGGTGGACGTAAGCTTAATACAAAGTATCTTACTTTTGGGAAAAGCATTGCTTCAGCAATCGAAACAAACACATACAAAGATATTCTGCCGACACTCGAAGTTTTAGGAACTCCCGAATACGAAGTGAAAACAATCGTAAACGGAGTTCCGACATTTTCGAAGATCGATGACTATGCGGAAGAATTAAATTTCTTTCAGGAATTTAAAACCGGCAAACACCCGTGGACGAATCAACGCGTACAGAAGCACGAACAACTGCTTTTTTACGCAACAGTGTTGAAAGCAAAGAATGGTAAATTGCCAAAGAAGTGTCGGCTTATTTGGCTCGAAACTTCGGAAGATACCAAAGACACTTCGGACTTTTGGGCGGAGGTTGAAAAAACAATTTCACTTACCGGAAGGGTGATTCCTTTCGATCGTGAAATTGACGAACGCGAAGTCGAGCGCATGGAAAAACTGATATTGAAAGTTGCAAAAGAAATTTCAGCCGCCTATACAAACTTTATAAATGAGATATAATAATTATTATGATAGAAACAAAACAAGTCGCATATCTTGAAACAGTCGAAAATGCAAAATGGATGGACCAAAACCTTGATTCACAAAAGAAATCAAAGTTTATTCGCGAGGCTGTCGCTACAAAGATAAAACTTGACAAATCTAAATATAATAAGTCTAAATAGAGCCTGTGGATAACTCCACTTGTACACCTGTACAGGTATGATATACTATAAGGGTCGAGGGATTATTATAAAGTAAAGTATCAAAGTAAAAGTATGAGCAACGTTCAAAAGGTAGTAGTTGCAGTATTCGTTTTATTGGTTATCGCAGCTCTATTATTGATGTCGGCAGCGCGAGAAAAAGCGCTTATGAATATCAATTATTGTTGGGATAGCAACGGGGATCACTACGTCATACCTGACGAACGATGTTCCCACTAAGTCGAAGTTCTTTATAAAATAATTTGCATCAAAGCACAAAAAAGTATATGAAAAAAACACGCGTATATCACAACGGAAAACGTTTAAAAGATTTTTATACAGGATACACATGGTTTCAGATTTTTGTTTATAAATTAAAAATCTTTATGCGGGTTGCGTCACTGCTTGGTTTTGCAGTCGCTATTGTATGGATCGGGTATAACATCTATACAAATCCACAACCACCGATTTACAAAGCACAGGCAGATGAAATGGTAGTTGAAAAGTTTCAGAATAATATTTCTGAAATGAAAGATGAGGTTGTTAATACAATTTACGATTGTGAACGAAGTGGAAAAGTTGAAGAAGATGGTTTAATTACATTTGATCCGCTTGTTTCGAATCCAAAGAAAACAGCGCCGAAGAATATCGCTTCACTTGGTACATTGCAATTGAAACAAACAACAGTTATTGGGTACTATAAATCTCTTTACGGAAAAGATATTACAATGAAAGAAGCGGCTCTTATCGCCCTTGATGATGAAAAAGCAAAAGCACTTACTCGTGATATTATTTTTCAAACTGAAGGCGGATGGGCAAACTGGGAAAATTGCGGAATCAAGCATGGAATCAAAGCTAAAGTCGGAATTATTAAGCAACTTGAAAAATAGTATGTTAAATACAAATATTTATCACAATGAAAGCACAGTTGTTGCTGTTACAAAGGAAATAGAAAAGACAATCTCACCCGATAAAGTCACTGAAATGTACGATAAAGTAAAGCTTGAAGTTCAAGATGATTTTGTCAGAAAGCTTTTTGTAAAAACTGATATTCTTAATGGGGTTATTTGTGAATTTTCCGATCGACATGATACAGCCCAACGTTTATACCTGACACGATTTGTTTTGAATGATAAAGAGTACATTATAAGAGATACTCAAGAAGTTTCAGGGATTACAAGTGACGAGCAAATGTTACGAATATTTTCTGAAAACTACAAAAAAGAAATTGAAAGACAAATTATTCGAACTGTTTTTCACGTTTTACTAAATAAATAAACTTATATGGCAAGAAAAATTCTTTGTGAGCCGTGTCACAATTTAACAAAAAAAGCGGCGGAAAAATACGGCGAAGTGTACGAATTTATCAAAGGCTGTGCAAATAAAGAGGGTATAACGTGTGACGATTGTGGAATCAACATTGAACCCGCAATTGCTGAAAAAAGCTGTCCTACGTGCCACCAAGCGATCGAGGGAACGCCTAAAGGTGATACCTGCTTTGCAGTTGTACTCGTTGAATCAAGAACAGTCCCCGGATATGAACGCCAGAAGCCGGAGAAGTGGGCTTCAGCATACCTCGATGAATTTATTATGTGTAAAAACTGTTCGCGGGAAACTCTCACTGTCGAGTGTGAACACTGCGGACATAATAATAATTTTACTGCTTAATATGAAAGACGGAATAGGAGATAGAATAAAAAGATATGAAGCTGTAACACACCACATGCTTACTAGACGTGTACCTGTATTTATAAGAGTGGATGGGCGTGCTTTCCACACGTTTACAAAAAATATGGTAAAGCCTTTTGATACAAAACTGATTGAAGCTATGGTAGTTGCTGGCGAAAAGACAGCAAAAGAAATATCGGGATTTAAGATAGGCTACCATCAAAGTGATGAATTTACCTTTATGTTACTGGATACTGATACCCTAGAAACTGAAGCATACTTTGATTATGATTTGAGTAAATTGGTAAGTGTAGTAGCTGCAACATTTACCGCTTATTTCAACAAAGAAATGGGTGGAACAACACAAGTTTTTGACGCACGAGCGTTTAATGTCCCTATTGAGGATGCAGCAAATGTTTTTATTTGGAGACAAAGAGATTGGGAACGAAATAGTCTACAGATGTTCTCGCGTACTTTTTTCTCCCAAAAACAACTTCACGGAAAAAATCGCGAAGCAATGCATGAAATGCTGTATTCTAAAGGAGAAAATTGGGCTATGTTAGTACCTCCATTAAAAAATGGAACTTTTATTATATCAACGGGTGAAAGAATAAGTGAGAAAATGACATACGAAAAGTTAAATAAGCTTATAACTTTATGATCAAAGAAAGAAAATTTCGTGTATGGATTAAAGAAAGAAAAACTTGGGCATACTTCAGTCTCACCCGACTTGCTAGAGATTCAAAAATGCAATACTATGTACAAAATTCAGAAAATATTGTGCAATCAACAGGCTTGTTTGATAAGAATGGAATTGAGATTTTTGAAAATGATATCGTAAAAGATAACCAAGACGAACTTCAACTTGTTAAATATGGATTTCAAAATGTTGATGCTTTTATTGGAGTTGGTTTTAATTTATTCCCTTTCAAAGATGGTCCAGATTATAAAGAAAAATATGGACAAAAAGAAAGTGCATTAAGACAATTGGAAATAGCACCGAACATCCTGAAATTTTAAAAAATATTTATTAAATTTTATGTCAGATCCCTCACAAATAAACATCAACAACATTCCGAAAAAGCACTGTGACGGTGCGGTATGCGGACATGCAAAAGAAATCTTTATGTTCTCGCTTATGTCGGGAATTGAAATCAACGGTTTTTCAGCAACACCGCGCGTTATGAAATTGATAGCAATACTTTTTGCGGACCAAATACGAACGTATGAGAAATCTCATGGTGAAATAAACATTAAAGAACCTGAAATTAAAAGCCCGTTTCAAGTAACGGATTTTAAGAAACCGCCGAAAGCAGGCGACATGGGTATATGAATATCAAAGACGCACTTTTGGAATTTGAATCAGCCGGCTTCGAAGCTCGACAATTCAATTCCTACCAAATCCGAATCGCACCGCCTGATTTTATGAAGGAACATTTCAAATTCTGGGATTGGTATTTCACAACCGGATCACTTGTGGAAAACGGCAAGAATGACGACGGAGTAAATTATGTAGCGCGTGACGGAACTTTTGAAACGGCAAAAGAATTGTCTAAACATTTAATGGGTAAGCTAAAATAGACAATCCCGCTTTACGGAGCGGGATTTGAAAAGCTAAAACCAAATTACACAAACATTTCGTCTTTACTGTAAGAACAATATTTTTTGAACTTACGTTTACGCTTTCTACGGAAGATCGCACCGATGAAAGCAATGAGGGTGCATAGTGTGAGCATGGAGTATTTCTTTTAATTATAAAATGTATAACAGGAAACCACAAGGTAAAAAATATAAATTCGCTTGGGAAATTCCAATATACGACAAGCGGGAGCGCTGTCGAGTTTGTTTTGAAGTTATAAAACTAACAAATGAACAGAAAAGAACATACCACTATAATAAACTTCATCGATTTATATTTAAGCACTCCTATTGCATAGATAAATAAAAAACCCCCTTTCGGGGGCTTTATTATTTAGAGTGTTTCAGAATCTGCTTCTTCTTTTGAATCGGCAGTTCCTCCAGGTGTAGTTTCTGATTCATCGGCAACGTTTGTGTCGCCTGCTTCAGATTCATCGGCAACGTTTGTGTCGCCTGCTTCAGATTCAACGCCTTCTTCCTTCTTTACTTCTTCTTCATTTTCAATGCTCATGGTTTTAGAAAAATTAAGTGCTAGTAATAGAAACATTATAACACTATTTGCAGTATACTGTAAAATCGCCGTTTAGAAGTTTCGAATGAAATGAATACACACCGCCTTTCATGTACGCGACATACGTGGTCCAGTCGTCGCGATAAGATTCCCCTTTCGAGAAAGCCCACGTCATCATTTTCAACTGATCGTATGTCGAACCATAATCAAGTGTTTCGACATTTTCCTTTTCGTATTCTATAAGCCATTTTTCGAATGTTTTTTTATGAATACCTGTTACCCCAAGCCCATACCCACCATCGTGAACTTTCACTTTGTGTTGTGATTCGCACCACGATATTTTTGAAATAAGTTTTGGATCTTGATTCCATCTAGGGACAATAGAACTGATCATTTCTTCAACACTCATTTCTTCCGGCGTAATTACATGAGCTTGAACGGGAACAATCGTAACATTCGTATCTTTTCGACTTGCGCTTATATGAGGTATAAGAACAAGTAATAAAAAAATAACAATAAGCAAAATAATTTTCAAAGTTTTCATCATTGCTCTAATTCAAGAGCCGGATGCGATATGCTCGCAAAGCATACCGCGCATTTAAGCCACAGGCGGTACAGTTGTCCAATTGAAAGCTTTTTCAAGCGCTAAGAATGCGCCAGTAACGAAACCGGCAAGAAGCGCGAAGCCAAGCTTTTTAATATCTTCAACTGAAGCAATAATGATTCCTGATTTTACAACGAGCATCGCGCCGGCAATACCACCTGCTACGAACCCCTTGAAAAATCTTTTAACAACTGATTTGAACATGTCATTTTAAAAGAATCGCAACGATTATGATAAATTGCCGCGCGACCCCTCCTATTTATATTTTACCACCTTTTTACACCAATTCTTTGATCGGTGTGGATATCGGAACGCCAATTTTGGTTGCAACGTATGCGGCGTATCTAGAAGGGTAGTTATTATCGCTTGCAGGGGCGTATACGTTAGCCCACGCGAGGATATCGCCATTCATATTGTAATATGTACTCTTTCCAGTACCGGCAAGCCTTAAAAGCGATTTTAGGGCTTCAAAACCTGTTTTATAATCCGGAAAAATGGCAAAAGTGCCGTCACTTCCAGTTGCACCATTTCTTGTGGCAAAAGATCCAGTTTTAATGTTTCCGGGATTGTTATTTCGATGCGAACGTGAGCCGGCGTAATATCCTTCAAATTCCTGAATCGCACCTGCCCATCGATCAAGTTTTGTTGTTGAAGGAATCACTTCAGGCTTTTTTTTTAAAGCTTCAGTCATTTTACTTCGGCTCATCGGTCCAAAAGCACCGTCAGATTTTAGACCATATGCCTTTTGGAATTGCATCACAGCGCGTTGCGTAACCGGTCCAAAGTAATTTGTGATACTTCCAAATCCGAAGTACCCAAGAGTTTTCAAATCTTTTTGAAGTTGTCGTACATCTTCACCCACCATCCCGATTTTGAGTGTTCGAGCAACGACAGAAACAACATCGACAATACCCTTCAAAGCATAGTGGATAGGAAAGTCACGCGGTACAGAAAGTTCAAATGGTGCGTATGTATCGAAACAGTAATTGTTCGTGTCATCCATTGCATCAAGTACAATCGCATGTGTTCCGGGAGTTGGAATTGCAATGTGAAGCGGGCTTTGTTTCAAGTTCAAGCGGCAAGCGTTTTGCTGATCTTGTGAGAAAGCGGGATCTTCATCATATGTCACAAATTCATACGCAAATGTAAGATACTGTTTTGCTTGTCGCGCTTTTGCTTTCATATCTTCAGTGATAAGTTTTTTGTCGTGATATTCTTCCCAAAAATTGCCACCAAAAGGGAAGTGAACTTCGGCAAGTATTCCATCGTTTCGAATTGAATCCCACACCGCTTGAAACCAATTTCCGAACTTTGTGGTGTTAGACATGATCGCAGTGAATCGATCGGAACAATTGAAAAGACCATTTTCATCGATGAATCCAAGTCCTTTAAGACCTGCTAGATTTGCTTCAGGAATTTGCCCTGTTTGGATCATCCAATTCACCTGCATTTCAATAGTATTCAATGCTGAAAAAGTCGTACAGCTCATTGTGTCGAAAGACATGTTGAATTGCTTTTCTTTTGTAGGAAGATACTTGCGCCAGTCACCACTAGAAAGTCGCTCTTTGAACATAAGCGCACCTGTTCGATAGTCTGAAGGAAGAATACCTTTGTTTATAAAACCAGTTTGTTTTGTAGGATTCATATGTTATTTTTCGTCACGTAGTGACTTTAATTTATTTAATAAAGCTTTTGGGATTGCATACCCCATTTTGCCAATGTTTTCAATGTTTGAAACAAGTTCAGTAAGCACCAAGAATGCGATCATTGTTTCATCGAGATAACGTACAATGTCAGGGAGCGAGTATTCTGCAAGTCGAGCAACGGTGATAAGCATGAAGTAAATTGCGATCTTGATCGGTGTACGAAGGATTTTTGCACTCTTTATAGTTTCTCCACTTACGCGCGCGGCGAAAACGCCAGTCATCCAGTCAAAAATAATTAAGAAGAAAAGTGCAATCATACTTTTTGCTAGAATGCTATCAAGAAAAAATTCAGAAATCACCAAACTACCCGCGAAGATACATTTGATTGTAATATTTTCGCAGATTTTAACAAATACAGTTCCGATATATGTTACGGTATCACTTTTCATTATTATTCTTCAACGATGCTTATAAGCTGTGATTCTTCAGTTTTAAGAATCACAAGTTCATCTTGCAGCTTTTGTGTTCTTCCCTGTGCTTCAGTTATTTCAGCTTCTTTGTCGTGAATATCTGTTTGAACTTTTGCAAGTCGAACTGAAGCCGGAATTGCTTCTGTGTCAAGAGGTTCAATCGTGACTTTAGAAAGTACGCCTTCGACCACTTTGTATTCTACTTTTGTTTCATTATTTTCCATGTTTTTTTATAATACTTTAACTTATATTTCGACTTTTAAATTACCATCCAGTTTGCACCGTTTGATTGAACCCGATAAGAACCAACTGCCGCAAGTGTCAGTGTTGTTGGTGTTGCAACTACGTTTACGAATGTCTGCGAGCTTGTTGTACCGATTGTGATTGTTCCAGCGCCACTATTTACAACGACATAAATACGTCCTGTAATACCAACGGCAGTTGGTAGCGTAACCTGAAACGTATTTGCTGTACATTCAATCGTGTGATCTGAAACTGTTGCTGTATAGTTTGCTGTTTTTGCAACGTATGCGACTGAAAATGATCCGCGAACATCGAGTGTTGAAAGCGGCGCTTGACCACCAATCGAAACTTTCTGCGCAGAATCCATTTCAATTGCTGTTGTGCCGTTCGTAATAAGGTTAAGAGTATTCGAAGCACTCATTCCCATACCAGAAGTTGTTGAAGTGAAGAATGCGTACGTCGGCACTGTTGCAGAAAGTCCGTTTGAGTGACGAATTTGGAAGTCGTTTGATCCAAATCCTCCAATATATGTTGAAGAAAAATCAACCTGACCTGATCCGTTGATTGTAATACCGAGACGAGATGCAGCTACGCGATAAATTCCAGTGTTTGTATCTGACACAAAGGCAAAAGCAGCGGCAGAACTTGATCCATTACCAGCGTGAACTTCTTCGTCAAATCTAGCACGACCTGCATCAGCCCAAATCGCATATTTACGCGTAAGAGTTGCATTTGTGCCGGCTGTCGGAGCATCGTTAATATAAAGAGTAGCGGCATCTGAAATTGTTGAAGCCCCTACAAAAGCATAAGTCGGAGCAGTGATATTCACTGCTGTTTGTTTTGTTAAAGCACCTGTCGCGAATTGAACTGTTCGAGCAAGATTGAAGAATACATCGGACGCTTCAACTGAAGCAGTGAGTGTCGTATGAGCTGCGCCTGTAACACTCAATGCATTTGGGCTTCCAGTTGTTGCAACTCCCGGAGTAAGTGCAAAACCTGAATCAGTCATTGTTGCTCGCAAGTTGGCAAGAAGTGTCCCACCTGTACCAAAACGAAGGGGCGCACCTGCTCGCATTGTTGCGATTGTAAGATTTATCGCTTCAGAAAAGAGATATGCCGCGTTTGCTCCACCCCATAGAGTAAAGTTTGTGTCTGTAAATCCTGAAGAAGTGATACCCATGTCTACGAAGTTTGTTCCGTTTGTTGCGTTGTTCGATGCAGCGGTGATATCAGATGATGCGAGTGTTCCACTGCTATTATTTGTCATATTAATTTCATAAAACGAGTTTAAAGAACCACCAAAGTTCGCGATAGTGTTTATGAAATCAATAGGGTTACCAACCACAAGTCCGTAGCTGTTTGTAAATGTCGCGTTTGTTCCAGCCACAGGAACATCTATTTGTAAAGTAGTTACAGATGTTATTGTAGACGCACCTACGAATGCGTAAGTTGGTCCCTGAATGCGCATTGCACGCTGTAGAGCGATTGTTCCAGTTGCAAACTGAACTGTGCGAGCAAGATTAAAGTTTATGTCAGTTGCTTCGGTTGAAGCTGTAAGAGTTGTATGTGCCGGAGCTGTAAGAGTAAAAAGAGTAGGCGAACCAGAAGTTGAAGCCGTTGGCGCAAGCGTCATATATCCGTTTGTTGTTACACTCGAACCAGAAACGGCGGAGAAAGTAGAAGCACCGCCACGATATTGCAATTCTGTACCAGATCCGCCAGGCAAAGCTCCACTTGAAATTGTAGTCCAAGAAAGCTGTGCAACTCCACCTGAAGGCGCACCTGAAGTCAAAGCCTGACCGGAAGTCGGATCGGCTGTTGGCATAAGATATGTAATATCAGTTGTTCGCGCCACTCCTCGAAATGCAGAATAGTTTGTACCGCTTCCAGTATCTTCGTAAATTCGAAGTTCGCCGGCAAGTGTCGCATTTCCACGAACGTTCACTGACCCAGTTCCTTTTGCAAGCAAATCAATTCCAATATTTGAATCCCCACCTGTCGCTTGAAAGCGCGGGTTATTTCCAGTCGCGGCGTTATTGAATGTCAGTTCGTTTACGGCTGAAGCAGTTGTATTGAAAATAAGCAATTCATTTCCGTTTCCATCTTTAATAAAACCACCGTTTATGATTTTTGCTTCATCAAGAATTTTATTTGAAAGTGTTTGAGCATCTGTTAAACCGACAAAGTTTGAAGTTGGCAAAACAAGAGTGTTGATAGTACCAACACCCGCCATATTTCCTGTAGTATCGGCAATTGTTACGACTGAATTTTGAATGAGTTTTCCAGTTGCCAAATCAAAGCGCGCGATTGCATTATCTGTCGCACTTGCCGGTCCAACAACATCGCCAGTTCCACCACCTCCACCGCCTGACACTGTAAGAGTAACAACCCCCATTCCACGGTTGCCATAAGTAGAAGTCATCGTAATACCCGCACCGGCAACTTTGATTTGTGTCACACCGCCACCAATAGTACCTTTTTGAACACCGCCACGCCCGCCGTACATTGTCGGCATAGATTGTGCGATGCGCAAGTCAATCATTTCTTCAAGCCCTGCGATTGCAGTTGCTTTCAAACGATCTTCTCCAGTCAAAGCTTCAAGCTGATTTGCAATTTCACCGCCGCTCATTACAAGAACTTTATTTTCAGGAAGTTTGATTTGTGACAATACTTCAGAAACAATTTCATTGTGTTCAGTCTGACACTTTTCGTTTATGATTGCAGTTGAAATCTCACGTGACATCTGTTCGATTGTTTCACGTGAAATGATTGAATCTCTAAGTTCCTTTGTGAGTTTTTCAAACCTTTTAGAAAGAGTTTTACTATCTTCTTTTACTTCAGAAAGTACATTCGCATGTTCTTTGTTGATTTGATCCACCATCCGAAGAACCGCATTTTTTGTGCTAGTATTTAAGTTTTCTGTACCTTCTTTATAGCTACCAAGAATGGCAACGATACCAGTCAAAACGCTTTTGATTTGATCGGCTGTAATAACATTATCTGTATTAAAGATTTTTGCTAGTTTTTGAAGTTGTTCTTGGTTTTTGTTTTCCATGTTGCTATTTTACCTGTACAGGTGTATAATGACTTATTATGAAAACGTTATTCGCTTTATTCATTTTAGCATTATTGATAGGGGTTTTCACAGCTCTTGTCGGTGAATTTGGGGCTGTTGTGGGGATAATTATTTTCCTGCTCCTAATTTCTTAATATACTCCTCGATTCGTTTCTTATCAGTTCCGACAACAATATCTCGGAGTTTTTCAAGTACGCCTTTTATAATGCCCGGCTTTCCTTCATTCAAAATATTAAGAAGTGAAAGACCCTGATAATCGCCAACTAGATCCATCGCAGTAAGAGCAATATCGCCTTCTTTGATTGCATCGTACCCTGTGATCTCTTTCAACTTTGTAAGGAATTGTCGAGCGCCTGCATCCGAATTTGATTGAATAGCTCGCTTCACTGTTGCCGCGCCTTTGATACGCTCGCCAAGTGCGCCATCTTTTCCAAGAAGTGCGTCCCCAATATCCTGAAGTTTTATGTATTCAGCATATTTCTGACGAAGCGATTTGTAACCTTCATCGACTTCAGAAATGTGATCAACTGTTTCGTCGCGAAGTGCGTTCACTGCTTTTTCAATACGAGTATTCGCACTTGCATTTTCTTTGAAATTTCCGAAACTATCTTTTGAATCGCGCAAGTATTGTTGCCAGTCACGTACAAATTGTAAACGTTCACCGACACTCGCACCGCCTTGTTCAAGAGCATCGAAATCTTCAACGAGTTTTCGAATCACCGGACCACCACCTGTATCAACGCCGAATTTCTTGTTTTCAAAATTCTTAATAACATCAGAAAACACACCCAATGTTTTTTCATCAACGGGTAGGGGATTTTCAACATATTTTTGTTCAATCTCACCCATTTGAGATCCGACACTTTGACGTTCTTTATCAACAATATCGAGGGCTTGATCAGCACGCTTTCCGACGATTTCAACAGGTGAACCTTCAGGAACGGAACGATCTTTTTTGAATGATTCAGCTTGCTTAATAAATGAATCGAAATTATCTTTTGTTTCAGCTTGAACATTTACTTTTTCTTCAGGTGTAAGTTCAGAAAGTTTCTTCACAACAGATTTGTCACCCTGCTTGACACTAACCATAAAGTCTTGCCCTGTACCTTTCAAAGCTTCTTCGGGATTCAATGAAACTTTCACTGCATCAGAAACTTGAGGTCCGGCAATATCTTCCAATCCTTTAACACCTGATTTGTTTGCAAGATTTCGAATACCACTTTGAACACCCGACATAACAGTGTCAGCGCCTTCTTTCGCGGCAGTTTTAACACCTTGTGCGCCTTCAACAATAGCGCGTCGTGTTGCACCAATTCCAGTTTCAGTTGCTTCTTTCAAAAGCGTTCCACTTCGCCCCGCTACTTCACCACCAACAAAGTTTGAAACAAGATTGACCACTCCGCCAACAGCATCGATATCGCGCTGTTGCGCTTCCGGCAATTCGTCGTACCATTTTACAACGTTTTGAACACCGGGATTTTCCATGACTTTACTTCCAAGCTTTCCAATAACTTCAGTAACTTTCTTTTCAGTTTTGTCAGAAAGAAGAAGATTTGCTGTTCCTTTTGCAACCTGACCAATTCCATCAGCCGCTATTCCGGCAACTTGACCGAAAGTTTGAAGAAGCGAACGCAATTTACTTTGCTCGCCACTTTTCATTGCTGTTCGAATCTCGTCTATTTTTGCACCACGATTTTGAACATCTTCATAAAAGCCTGTTCCAATTGCTTTGACATCACCCACAGCTTCCTTTATTTTTTCTGTACCAGTTGGTGCTTGGTCCATCGGTGCGGCTTGTGGTGTTGGAATTGAAAGTCCGGCTTCAGATAATTCTTTATTCATCTGACCACTTTCAATACGCTTACGAAGCTCCGTTGCAAATGGAGTTGTAGGATTTTTCTTTGCGTATTCAATTGCTTGTTTTATATCTGCCATATTATTGAGTAGGTACTAAACTATTAAAGAACATTTGATTGTTTGAACTTGTAGCTTCATCACCTCCCGGAAGTTGATTCAAGAAATCTTCATTCGAAGCCTGACCGCTTCCAACAATAGTTTGATAGTACGGTGTAGTGAGCCATGTAGGCTGTTTTGCTGAAAGAATGCCAGTCAAACGTGTATTGTTTCTTTCAATTGTAGAAAATGCGCTATCGATACTTATATCAGCCGCACTTTTTGTTTTAGCTTTTCGTACAGCCGGTGCAATACCCAAACTTAAAACTGATCCCAAGAAACTATTTCCCTTGTATGTAGCCTTTTTGATAGCATCATCAACCAAACTGACATCAGATCCTTGCAAAGCTCCCAAATCAACAGCCGCACGGTATGCTTGCAAAACAGCGCCATACTTTTCTTTGAGAACAGCCGCTTTCGGATTTTTTTCATTTCTTGCGCCAACTTCTTTGACTGCATTTTGATAATCAGTAAGTGCCGCTTTAAGTTCAGCGTTACCTTTGAGTTTTTTGAAGTCAGCATCAGCATCCATATCTTTCTGAAGTTTTTCAGGTGTTGTTTTTTTACCATCTTCAACTTCCTGACGATATTTAGCGAGTGTTGCCAATTTAATTTCTCGATCAAGAACATTTCCGGCATAAACACCGAGCGCTTCACCAACTGCAACTTTATCCCCAGATTTTGCCGCTTCTTTCGCTCGTGCAATAACTGAAGCCGGTGCGGCTTGCGCTGTTGCATTCACGATCATTGCTGCAATATCAGAATCATCTTTTTGTTTTTTATCAATTTCTTTGAGTGCTACATTTCCACGAATTTCTTGTTCCCGAGCTTGTTTCTTTTCGTCACGTGTAAGAATTGGTTGAAGTGCTGTAAGTTGCGCTTGATAAAGACCAATCATTTCTTTGTACGGTGCATATTTTGCAGCAACGGCATCTTCGGCAGTTTCTCGAGCAAGTTCAATTTCACCTTGCTTTGCAAGTGCGGTCGCATTCAATACTCCGATTTCTGAAGTTTTAAGAGCGCGCATAATAGCCGCATCCCCAGCAAGTTTCGCTTGGTTTGATTGTGCAAAAGGAAGAAGTGTATCGCGACGTTCTTCATCGCGCATCGATGCAACAAGTTTTGTATCATCCTGCGCAATTTCAGCCTGTTTTTTGAGAATGTTTGCATTGATTCCCTGAAGTTCAGTTTTCAAATTTGCAACTCCGGCTTTTTCAAGTTCCGCAGTTCGTGCGGCTGATTCACCCTGCAAATTTGGAATCATATTAAAAATTGCTTTCGAAAGTTCATCGCCAGTATTCTGCGCTTCAGTATTTGGAACAAAAGAAGACCGAAGAATTTCATCAGCCGCATTGTATGGAACTTCAGTCGGCGTGAGCGATCCATCCTCATTTTTTGTATATCGAACAGTACTTTTCGTGCCATCGCTTAAAAAGTTTGTACTAGTACCATCGTTATTGTCTTTTATATTGACGACACGAACGCCAAGTGGCTGTGAAGTTGGAAGTTTAGGAGTTTGTGCAGGATTCAAATATGTGGAATCAATAACCTTCGGAATCCCATTTGTATTTTGTGCATTCGGTACTTGTTGAGTAGTTCCGGCAATAGATGGAAGTTTCAAAACCTGACCGGCTTTGATCAGATTTGTGTTCGAAATATTATTAAGCTTTGCAAGTGTATTGACATCCGTTTTGTATGTCTTTGCCAAAGCTCCGAGTGTATCACCTGATTTTATTTTGTAAGTTTGATCCATTTTCGGTTTGCCACAACCTTATGATTATATTATAACACTTATTTCATCAATCCTTTAGTTCGTAATAGTAACAATATATCGTTTATTGCGTTTCGTGATTCAGTATCAACAGTTGCACCACCTGACGGTTGTGAAATTGCAGCTTCGGCAAAAATTTCCAAGTTCTCAAATTTAACTTTAGGCGAATCAGTCCCCGTATGTTCATGTGTAGGAATTTTGTTATCCATGTTACCAAATTTTCACATAAAGAAGGTTAAGATTCGACCCATAAATGGTAGTAGTAGCTTGATCGAGTTCGATTTTAAGTTGAACATATTCAGCATCAGCAATGGCGAAAGTATCAGCAAAAGAAAGCAATCCCTCGGTAAATCCGCCGTAAGTCCATTCTTGCGGTGTACTGTAATCTTCTTTATTATTCTTTCGAAATGAAATACGAATTTTTTGACCATTTACAAGTGGTTCGGAAAGCCCCCATTCCAATTGTGAGAAAGTATGCTTATTATTGTATGTTCCAACTTTCACCATATCTGTCTCGATAACACCTCCATAACTTGCATACATGATATAGTCGGAGCTATCAACACCAAAAGTACTGCCATCGCGCCACCCCACAAGCATAGTTTGATTATTGATAGGCTTGACAACTCCAATACTTATACGTCCAGTTGTAGAAGTCATATTCCCAGTTGAAATAACGTTTTTTAAACAAACAGGATATGCCGGATCATCAATATCGATTTCATAAACACCCGCTTTTGAATAACCATCCGATCCAACAGAAACACCAATTAAAAGTGTTCCTTTATCTGAAATTTCAATCGCATTTGGAAAATATTCAGCATTTGCATAAATACCACTTTGAATGAACGGAAGTGTTGCAATTTTTCTATAGTTTGTACCATCACTTTCATAAACGTTTCCTGACGTTCCTGCAACAATAAAAAGTCTATTCACTTTCGAGATCATCTGCCAAAGACCATTTTCATTGAAAATAATTGGCAAATCCGCAAGCCCCGGATTTCCTAAAGTTCCGGCTTGTCGATTCCATGGATATATTCGAGCTTCTTTAAAATTTGATGCATCAGAAAAGTTTATACCTCCTCCGACCCCCACCATAATTTTTGTTCCAAATTCAACAAGTGTTGTTGCATAAAGTCCATCTTTTAGATCAAGAGCAGTCAAAGTCGGTGTTAAAGTGGGGGCAACTCCAACTGTTCCACCGGTTGAATAAACAAATTTTGCAACGTAATTTCCATGTATTGTATACAAAAAATCATCTTGCCCAACAAGCAATTTTCCATAATACAAATCTGTCATTGCTGTAACAACGTTTGGAAACCATTGGGCATTCACTCCTTGGGAAAGAGGACCATAGGCGGACATCACAGTTCCATGCCTTATCCACAAATAGTCTTTCCAAATTTTCATGTCCCAAATGTTTGAAAGACTTGTTTGAATCGATGCGCCATTTTTATAAACAGTTCCAATTCCGATTCCACCGCCAGTTGCAATAAAAGTATTTCCATAAACATCTTTTTCAATCGAAATTGGAAGAGTCGAAACAGTATAAGACGAATTAAGTAAAAGTCGATTGTTGATTTTAGCAACACCTCGATTTTCAAAAACTTCAATGTTTTTAAGAAGACCAAATCCCATGATCGGGTGTTTCGTCATTCCTTTATACCAATTTTTGAATGTGACTGATCCGTCTTTATCCATGTTAGATATGAGCTTCCCAAATAATATTTAGAGTACCAGAAGCAGTTGTTCCGCTCCAAGTAATTGTTATATTCGTAGCGTCGAATGATATTGTACCAAGAAGGCTTGTTGAATCGGCTGAACCTGTTCCACTGTGTCCGTAATGGATAATGTGGGTAGCATCGATATTACTTGCATAGAAAGGACCTCCGTTCGTATCAACAGCAACGTATATACAGCTTTGCGTTGTTCCGTCATAAACACCATGTGAATTAAGAAGTGGCAATCCACCTGCCGCGCTACTTTGTACACGTGAAGCCATTATTCGTACAAATTTTGGAATAATCCCAAGTCCGTGAGCAATTGTTGTGGTTGTGGTTGTGCTTACATCTTTTGTTGTGCTTCCAACTTTAAAGATATTCGCAATACTATTCATGTATTGGAAGTTTGTTCCATCATAAGTCACTGTAACAAGTTGGTTTGCAACGATATCTCCAGTTGTCAAATCAAGTGTTGCATTCTTTTTAATCGTTTTTGCACCAAGTCCATTTACATTCAAAGTTGCACCGCCAGTATTTGCAGTTCCCGCTTTGAAAGTGAATTTCTGCCCTGTTACATAAGCTGTAGGAGCAGGCGTAACAGTGATAGCATATGAATCTGTCCCAACTGAATCGGCTGCATAGTCATAAGTTAAAACAGTTGTAAGATTGTCCGGTGTTACAGCAAGAAGTGCGCCAGTTGCACCGGTTGTTGTTCGCGAAAGTGTTTCTGCAAGCGTTGCCAATTCGACAACACCCTTTACAGTTGTGCTTGCATTTGATCCCGCAGGGTTTGGAATTGCTGCCCACTGTTGCAATGAAGAATCCCAAGAAATAATATCCGCATTCAAAGTTGCGCGAATACGTGTAAGTGTTCCCGTTGAATCAGAAAGTTGAAAGATATCACCTTTCGCATCGCTTCCGGCTGTAATCTTTGGAGCAGTGAGTGTTTTATTTGTAAGAGTTTCAGTTCCTATTTTTGAAACAGCTTTATCGCCAGTTGCAACACCGGAAAGTTTGTAATCATGTGAAGTCGTAACTGCCGAGTTCGTAACACCGACTTTCGCTTCGAGCGCTTCAATTGCATCATTCGCATTTGAATGTTGAACATCGTGATCAAGCGCACTTGAAACATTCTCCAAAAGATCTGTACTTACTGGGTTTGAAAACGTATCTAAAGTTGTAGGAAAAGTTATTGTCATAAAATTTTAATGTCGAGGGCTTTGATTGACCCAAGAAGTGCCAAGTTTGCCCGCATAATTATATCCGACTGCATTATAAGTTTTACCGGAAGCATTGTAAGTGATTCCGAGTTGGGTTGCATATTTCTTAATTGTATTCCAAAGTGTTGTCATTATCTTTTTACTTGTACGTTAGGAGTAATTCTTTTCTTTGTATCAAGTTGTCGGTATGAATAGTGATTTTCAATTTTCTTTGCCCATAACAACTTTTGTTCAAGAAGTTTCGCCGCTTTTGCGTATTTTTCTTTTGCACGGCAGTAAGCTTCAGCAATGTGCAATGAAATGAATTTATGTAAATGTGATGCAAAACCCGGTTGTTTTGTAGTATCTGCCGTTGTGAAATAATCGATATTACGTTGGAAAGCGGCACGAATACCTGTGTACCCTTCAGTCGCTAAACGCATGTTGTAATTCGGCGTTGGAAGCAGTACAAATGAACCTCCCATTTTTTTGAAATGTGATGGTGTACCTGTGTCAGTTTGAAGTTGTGACATTGAAACCCCTTCAGGAAGATCAGTGCTATCAAGTGGAATAAGTTTAATCCAATTGTGCTGTTGATCTCGCACTTCCATGTATCGAATTGTTAAATGTTCGCTATCGTATGAATAGTCATTCTGCCCGCTCATCAAATCAGTTTCAGCAATCGGCAAGTCCGTTGCATTCGTATCATCAAAATTCCATTTTCCATCTGATCCAAGAATAATTGTTACAGCTTCATCAAGTCCAATATTTGCCTGACGTGTAACGTCAGCAATCGGGTATGAATTTGCATCTGCGCCGGCTTCCCAGTACGCATCTTGCACAATTCCTTGTTTAGTTGTTGTGTCGCTATATACCATTTTTATTTAATGCCGGTTTAGAAGCATTGCAAGGGGTTGTGAGCGTTGTGGCACAACCCATTTCCCCTTGCAATACCTCCAAGAGATATTGCGCTTATTAAGCAACAAGAATGTCGAAAAGAACAGGAGCAGTTTTTGCCCAAGCTTTCACTTTCAAGTCAAGACGAGAAACGATAGAGATACCTGACACGTTGCCCGGATCTTTTTCGTTCACCATCACAGCACCGTAAGTATCTCGCAAGATACCGAGGTGGTAAACTTTCTTGACACCGCCGAGCAAATGCCCTGCAGTAAGAAGGTTTGACGCGTAGTGAGTGACACCCATGAAGTCTACACCGCCTTTAACACCGCCTTTAAGAGCGTTGTCAGCAACAGTGAAGCCGTTCGCCTGCATGTAAGCTTCGAGGATTTCGAAGTCAGCAGGTCGCCATACGATGAACACGCCATTGCGTTCCATCAATGTTTCACCTTTCGCTTCGCGAATCTCGCGCTTGATACCGCGAATAATGTCGTCAATGTTTGACATTGAGACAGTGATGTTTCCGGCAGCACCTCCAATAGAAGCGTTGTCGAAGTCAGTCACCTGTGCATGCTGTCCGTAAATATACGTTTCAACTTGCTCATTCAACTGAACACCTTGATAATCAGCAATCTCCATTTGTTTGAGATAGCCTGACTGTGCGAGGTCCGCACGGTCAATAATTTCTGGGATAACGTATGCAACGTTGATATCAACTGATTCATCAGTAAGACCAACCTGTGCAGGCGTATACGCAGAATAACGAGTAAGAGACGCAACCGAAGCATCCGCACGATATGGATTGTGAAGAACTTTTGTGTTCGTGATTTCCACGCGCATAAAATCCTTCCACTTTACCATTTCAGAAAGACGTTCCTGAAGCTTTGTTACCCAATCTTCTTGATAGACAATAGCCATGATAAGAAAAAATTTAAGTGAATAATTGCGCCACAACTACCCACAAGGCTATGACTTGAAGTAAGTTTTACTGGATAGGATTCGGAGAAAATTGACTTTGGTTTTTTTGCTTCGCGATTTTTGCATTGACAACTTTCGTTCGCAATGCAGGATCTTCGGGAAGCTTACCATCAGTACGTGAGAGCCAGTAATCCACTGAATCTTTCGCTTGTGCGCCTGATCGACGTGTTCCACCTTCCGGTGTAGCTTCGTCACTTGCAGCAAGCTCGCGCATTTCTTTGAGTTCGGCTTGGAAATATTTACTTCCAAGAACGGATTCAATATCTTTTCCTGTTTCCTTCATCCAAGTTTCGACGAGTTTTTGCTCATCTGGTTCAGTGATCTTCTCCAATCGGAGAACAGCACGATCCAACTTATCCAACCCACTACCTTTTCCATCGCCGTCTTTGCCTTTGTTATTATCGCCACCTTCTCCATCTTCAGATCCTTTCGAATCTTTCAACTTTGAAAGTTTTGTTTGGTAACGCTTAGCAATTCCGTGATTTTTTTTGGCTTCAGCTTTCCAATCCGTCTTATCTTCTTCACCTTCCGGAGCATCCCCCGGTAGATCTTCCAATATTACGTCTTCGTCAGCACCGCCTTCATTTTTGGTCATAATGATAAATGTTTTTTAGTCAATTTTTAGGATTGATAACCTATATACCTTTTACACCCATTTGGGCTGGTAGTATAACCGAAATAAATTATGAAGTTGCGAACGGAGTGATAACAACACCAGTTCCGTTTGTAACACCTTCAACTTGCCATGTAGTGTCATTCAACTTTGTAAGACGGAATCGATCACCTTTGATACCTCCCTTTGTAGAACCGTTGAGGTTTACAGAAAGATAAGCTGAACCGACTAGCGCCTTCCAAATTGCAACTGCATCTGAAGTATCAGTGTCACAGTTTAGAATGCTTCCAACGAGCAATTCTGTCGCCGCGGCAGTGATAACTTTATCAGATCCACCTGACTTTGTAACACTCACCATGAACTCGTAAAAAGTTCCTTTATTTGCACCTGCCGGCAATGTAACTGTAGTACCTGCCGCACGATCAAGCACAACGCACGCACCTGACTGATTTTGTTTCAACGTAAGAGTTGCACCAAGTCCATCGATAATATTTCGACGAGCTTTTATGAAATCAAAGTCTGGTTGTTTTCCTTTTGGATTTGCCATGATTTTTACTTTAAAAAATTATTCTCTAATAATTATATGATACCACGACCGGATCATATTTTACTACTCTACAAGCAGTGTAATATCGGCTGTACCTCCAATAACTGCAAGCAAAGCTGTATCGAATCCCATCGGATCAGGAAACATCTGAACACTTGAACCCGTTGGAAATGAAAATGTGTTCATCATCACTTTACCTGTTGGACCTGTACCACCTGCAAGTGTTGCAGCTCCCCATGACAAGTGTGTTGAAGTTTCAGTTGTCGCAATTGCATTTGAAGCTGATCCTGTGTAGTAAGATGAAACCACGAGTGTTGTCGCTGTTTTTGCACCTGCAACAACTGTTGGGTGTTGATTTGTTCCGGCAAAGTAATCTGTTCCAACAAGTCCACTGTTGTTGATAGCGGCTTTCAAGTTATCAAGTGATGCTGAAGCGTTCGCACCGATTTTCACATCATATGCTTGCGCAAGAGTGTTCTTGAATCGATACACGATTGAATTAATCGTTACTGTTTCTGCATCTGAAACGTTTGTTGCATCTGACGTAAGTGTTTGAGATGCAACCACTCCGTTGTATGTTCCATCAACAAGTTTCAAAGTTCCACTTGTATGTGAATTTACAACAAAGCCTGCAATGCTACCCTTATCATTTTTAATAAGGCGTGTATCTGTTATATCTACTGGTCGATAATATCGCATGGTTTTTATTTAACGAGCGGGGTTTTTGTCTGAACCTTCGCCCTCTTTTTTCTTTGGTTTATAATCTTCGATCTTGTCAAAAGCATTTTCAAGAAGTCGCATTCCTTCCGCCATTGCAATTCCTTTCAGTCCAAGTTCTTCAGCATTGACACGATCGTCAGTATTTAAGAACAATGACATGAAAACGTTTCGCATTGGAAAATGTTTGTGACCTTGACGCTGTACTCCATTTTCATAGATAGAAGCAAGGATCACATCTTTAACCGCTTCTTTCAGTTCCTCATTTGATGCGAACTGGGCTAGTAATTCATTTTTTCTTTCTTCTGTTATTTTAGCCATATAAAACTATTTTAATGCGGCAGTCATGTGTTTATCAAACACAATCTTTGCCACGTTACCTGATAAAAGTCTTTTCATCTCAAAAGGAAACATCACGCGCTCAGATTTTTTACCATCTGAAGTCACTATAAAAATTCCTTTTGATTTCAAAAGACCGGGTTTAATTTGATTCAAGCATTCAGTAACAGTTTTACCTGTCGCTTCGTACTTTTGATCAACAAGAACCAAAGAAACTGCAAATTCTTTCTTCTCAGGCGCATTTGGCGCTCGCTTTACAACAGCTCTTTTAGCTACTTTTTTAACAGCTCTTTTTTTTGCTATTTTCTTTTTTGCAGGTTTCTTCTTCATAATATTATTATACCACACATACTTATTGACCTGTAGGGGCAGTCGTCATTTCCTGTGGAATACTCATCTGATTTTCTTTAGGACCGGCATTGTTTATCGGTGCAACTGGACCAGTCGGAGCTTTCTTTGTTGAATATGCGATCGGTGACAAGCCTGAAGCTTCAAGAATCTGATTAAAGAGTTTTGCCATTCGTGGATCATCAAGCAAAGTAGGATTTTGCGCGATTTGTGAGAATACAGCACCAAGCTTTTCAGCAATAAGAGCTTTGTTCTTTTCTTCGCCAGTCACATTCACTTCGATATCAATCGGAAGATTTTTCAATTCATCTTTAAATATCTTGAAGAACTTTTTATTTCCTTTCTTGAAGAACACATCTTTGTAAGATTGCGCCATTTGTTCTACTTCTCCGTAGTCAATGATATTTCCTGAAAGTACTTTTTGTACGATTGCTTTATTTACGGCTGAAGTAACAACCTGATCTGCAATTTCTTGCATCTCATCAAGCGACAGTGTTGTCATAAATTCAGAATCTTCACTTGAAAGTTCCTTTTGAATTTCGGGAAGAATCCAATCACGATAAATTTCCGGTAGGAATTGACCTCCCAATTTTCCTTTTCGGTATTGGTGAAGTGAATGAGCTTCTTGGTTTTGAAGCAAGCCAAGTCGGAATGGTGTACCTGCTTTTGAATCAGCACCCGAAATAGAATCATACGCGGCTGCAATTTCTTTTGCAGTTGCATCCCATGCGGCAAGATTATTTTCAAATGCTACAGTATTTGTCGGCTGATTATTGATTTGATTCAAGTCAGTACCGTCTTTCAATATGAATGTCTCACCTTGTTCAGCAAGTGTAAGATTGTTTCGAGTATGGAACTGACCGTCAGTTGTTTTGTACATGATCTTACTAGCCTGATCGAGCATTTCTTTACGCTGAATTTCAGAATAGTTTACCCATACTTGCGCTTCGAACAATTCTTCAACACCTCCACGTCCAAGCGCACGTCCGAAGATAGGATCGCGCTTATAAAACTTGTAACGTCCTTTAGATGCTTTTCCACGATAGAGCAATACGCCCTTTCTATCGCCAGTTGCATCTTTATAGAATGCGACGATTTGCAATTGATTCACATAAGCATTTTCATCTTCTTGAATGTCGGTGTCATCTTCACCGTGCAAATATTTCGTTGGAAGCACGCCGTAAAGATCGTACACTTCAATGTACTTCATCGGTGTATCAATAGTTTTTCCGTTTACCTGTGTCGTTGTCTTTTGATTCGAAGCAAGTGAGATAAGGTCGTCGATAGTTGTTCCAAATTTACCCCAACCTTTTGATTCCATATCTTTCAAAGTGTCAGGAGTAAATTGAAGTTTTTTACAAATTGGACCGGATAGAATGTTTGTTTGATCAACGAAAGCAAGTTCTTGGAATGGTACAACAGTTGGTACGGCATTCTTTACTTTTTCAACAAGCACACCTCCATAGTCAGTGTACGTTTCAGTCATTTCATCAAGAAAGCCTGCCATGTCATTCTTTCGCGCCCACTTCTCATGCCACTTCTTTACCAAGAAAGATTTGTAATAATCTTCAGAATCATCAATGAAAAAATCAATCTCACGAACTGCAAATTCAACAGCTCGGTGTTCAAGATTGATTTTTGGAAGAATGATTTGTTTGAAGGGTTTATTATCCTGATCCCCTGTTTCGTACCGGGAATTTAAATAAAGTGTCGTCAGTTTAACGTGACGAGACATTTGCCATTCGTAGTTTTCTACAATTGGAACTGGAAGAGTGTTATAGCGTGTCTCTTCGGATTTAATATATGAAAATATATCCATTTAATTGCGCCACAACTTAATAGACTTATAAAATTATTATACCATTACTTCTTTAGCAATACTAGCGAGCCTTATTGATTCGTACCTGTGGATTACGTGGTCGCATACCTGCATATGAATCTTCATCCTGTGGAATGTCTTTCAACACGAAATACATTTTCATCATAAGTACGTCCGCAAAGTCCGGTGAACGTCCAAGTTCTTCTTTCATTTCGCTTTTTGGAATAATCGTTTGTTTGCTTCCATCGGAATCATCAACACGCTTCACCGCATCAAGTTCGGCAAAGAGATCTGAAATCGCTTGTTCAACTGTGTACCCTTCAATATTTGTATCGAACTTTCGAATCTTCACTGACATCAAATGATCGTTCACATGATCCGCAAGTTTGAAGTAACACTGTGATCGGAAGTTTCGGAAGTTCGCAGGTACAAGCTTTTGTTTTATATAATCCCACGTCAGCGTTGGGCTTGATCCGCCATGAAATCCCTTTGTACCTTTCATTGTGTCTACACATCCGCCCCCAATTCCATCTTCGTCAAAGAGAATGTTTGAAAATGCAACGCCTTCCGCTATCGCTTCATTACGCGCTTTCGTAACAGTTTCATCTGTCCCCTGATATGTGTACACACCGAGTGAATACAATTCATTTCCCTCGAATGTTCCGAGTACGATTTTGTCTCCACCGAATCGCGCCACATCGACAACCAAGGTTTTAACTTTACTATTATTGATCAGCGTATTATTCGTCAAATCTGTTATCGAATCATACGTCATTATTTTTGTTGGATCAGAATCAAATTCAAAGTTACCCTTCAACAAACGTTCACGTGTTGCTTTGTCAGCACGTCCAAGGTTTTCAATATACATCGGTGAAAGATGCGGGTTATCCCCAGGCAATGCTCGAATAAACTTTCGATACTTCGGCAAGCTTCCATCTTTCCACAATTTGTAATAATCACGATACACATGCCCTTTGTTTGGGTTGAATGTTTCAAGAAGAAAAGGTTTTATTTCAGTGTAATCTTTCACGCCTTCCGGCACTGAAGATACAACACGCCCTTTATAAAATCTATTCAAACGTCCAATACGAGTTTTTAAGATCGCTTTTGCTTTCTCGGGTGTTTCGTTTGATTCATCGAGCCATACCCATGTCAAAGCCAATCCTCCCAAACTTGTATACTCGGAATCTTGCGGTGAAAACGCAGTATCAACAAGCAATACTTCCGATCCATTCGGGAAAGTCATCACACTGCTATTATCATTAAATTTGTAATCTGTATCTTTCTTATATCCAAGCTCTTTGAATATTTCCCACAATTCAGCAAGCGTTGTTTGCTTCAAGTTTTTCAATTCTTTACGTCCAACAGCAACACGTGCGCCTGGGAATTGTTCAGCAATAGAAATGACAAGATACCACCCGAGACGTGTTTTACCACCTCCGGCAGCCCCACCATATCCAAGCTCGGTAACAATCGGATCTTCCCAACAATCCCAAGCTTCAGTTTGTTTCGGCAATAGATTTATTGTTGCTTCAGCCATGGGGTTTTCATTGAAAAATCAATAATATCTCTATAAACTTCTGAACTTATCATAATCGCTCTTTCTTGATCTTTAAAAGTGCTATTTAAAGCTTGAAGTTTTTTAATAGTCGTCACAATACCTTTCAAATGTTTTTTATTATTTGGATTGAATGCCACAGTTTTTGCCATATTATTTTTTCACTGATTTATTGATAATGATAGTTTTAAGATTTCCATCAGGATTTGTGACTTCAACCATTTCTTTTGCTTTTCCAAATACTCGATTGATCAGCATTTCAACAGCGCGAAAGTCAGGTGCTTTATGTGACACATAATAAAAATTATCTTCAGGATCAACTGAACCTTCTTCGATTTGGTCCAAAGCCCGGGCAATTTCGTTTGGATCTTCAACAAGCACGTGTTCTTTGTGAACGACACGACCCTTTTCATTTTTAGTTTCATCGATTCGATATACAAAGTTTACTCCCATTGCAGGAATGAATGCAGCTCGAACAAGCGATTCAGCCCGCTTCATAATTTGTTGACGCATCGCTTCAAGAACTTTCTCACGTTCAAGTGTTGCAGGGTTTTTAGTACCCTTCTTTCTACCTGCCTTTTTAGCATTCTTGCGATTTGCTTCGATTTGTTTTGCGGTTGCCATAGTTTGTACAAATGGAAATAAAATCCAAACAATCCACCTGCTTATAATAAAATAATACCACACAAATAAAAAACACCCAAGTCAAACTCGAGTGTTTTTTATGAAGGGAAGTAGTCGCCTGTGATCTAACAATGGACAAATTCTTTGGCTGGTTTCGAACCAGCGCCTCCAATCGTATTAAGACGGCGCTCTACTGCTGAGCTACAAAAAACTTTTCAATCACAGGCGACTACTTCCCTAATTCTAATTTACCGTTTTTTACTTACGCTTTTTTGGCTTTGGTGCAGGTGTAACTTCATCTTCTTCATCATCCTTATCTTCATCCACAGCCTTCTTCGGCTTTGATTCAATGACTTCAAGAATCTGTCCGCACAATAAACCTGAAAGCCATCCGTTTGGATCAGTCCCAATTTTCTGAACTTCCTCTTTCACGAAGACAGCTTCTTCGGCAAGCAAATCAACTTTCTTTTGCGTTGCGAATTTCTTTCCAAGCACCCATGCGAGCGATGGATTTGCTGTCTTTCCGGCAAGAACGTTTGAAATAATTGTTCCGATTTCAATCGGCTTATTTGTTTCGCTACTTGTCATCGGATCGCCCTTAAAGTTCAAAAGAACTTGTTTACAATTGATTGTAATCATGTGTATAGATAATTAAAACGGTTGATCATCATCGCCACCCATTGAATCAAATTCAGCATTCGCCTTATCTGATGGTGACTTTGTGATTTCTTCCGGCTTGCTAATAACAACTCCACCTTTCTCACGTCGCACTTCAAGATCAGGGTTGTAAAACTTGATGATCTTTGCAGGCTGTGGTTTTCCAGTGTCTTTGTCACCTTCATACTTCAAGCCAACACGATCGCCAACTTGCGAAGGTTCAATTCGACTTCGCATATATGGTGTATCTGAAACAGAAACACCGACCACTTTGCCATCGGCTGTTTTGATCGCAACACCGATTTGGTCCTTATATGAAGCATCATTGGATTTTGAAACCCACCACCCCATAAAAGTACCTGCGACCTTATCCCCGACTGCCTTCTTAATATTCACCCACTCCGATACCTGTTCACGTGCAGGTAATCCTTTTTGTGAGAAAATATCTTTCTCATCGTATGCGTTGCTCATGTTTATGCGTTGCGGTTTTGTTTTTTATAAAAACTCTTTTCGAAAGAGTGTCACTTAATATTTCTAGAAAATATTTGCGACTTTTATTCCCGCATGTACAAGTATATCATGTACAATTTTCAATGCAAAAGTTTCACTGAAAAAACTGTGGAAAAACACCCCCATTTTCACCCTCTTTTTTACACCTCGAATTTCACCACAAACAGACACCACATGTCAAAACGGGGCGTGGGGCGGATGCTTTTTAAAACTTTTTTACCTTTTATATATTATATAATAATATTTTACAACCTATTTTATAAGAAAAGACATGCCCCATGCCCCGAATAGTAATAATATCCTTTGTTTTCAACATAAAATCTCAGGGCGTGACAAAATTTTCATCCGCCCCGTTCCGCCCCACGCGCCCCGTTATAAGGGTTTTTTGGCGTTTTTTGCCCTTTTTCAAGAAAAATCATTTTGCAATAAAAGTAAGATTTTGTCAAAACGGGGCGTGACAACGAAAAATGGGGCATGACGCGCCCCGTTCCGCCCCGCCCTAAAAACACCCCATTTTTGACTAAAAAACGACACTATTTTTTCACTCAAAAAACAGCCAAAAAATCGACCAAAAAAACAGGGTTATCCACAGTCTAAGTTTTGCACAGTTTGCAAATAAACATGTACATGAGATAATAAGCAAATGGAAAAAAAATGCGTACAACTTAATCATACTTTAATGCACTTTATACTAAGAGAAATCTTCATGAAAAAGACTGCTCGTCAATCCTCTCGGGGCAAGCTGACGGCAATGTCTTTAAGCGGTTGCACCGCTTTTCCATTCATGGGGATTTCTTTTCGCATAAGATCAAAAAACAACGCACATTATAAATTAAACATCAAAGCATAAATGGAAAAAAACAACGCATCGAAAAAAGTTCCTAAGTTCCTTGAATACTTCCCCGGTCACTCATTTCGCTTCATAGATCAAACAGGTGGTGGAAGATTCGCAGTAACGTCAAATGAATATAGAAAAGATTTAAACGAAAAAGGCTACGATGCATTTTTCACAGTAAATGGATTTGCAGGCAAAGCCGATGCAAAGAAAGAAAACTGTACTTCACTGAACGCATTCTTTGTTGATATCGATGGAAGAAAAGACGAAAAGGAATTGGAAGATATCAAAGCTCGACTTGAACCGACATTCATTATTGAAACAATGCGAGGGTATCACATGTACTGGGTACTCGATGAATACATTATAAAAGAAGAAGTAAGCGATCAAGAATGGGCGCAACGAATGATGGAGTGGGAAGAAATTGAACAGTCGATTGTTTTAGCATTGAACGCTGATCGAGTGGTGAAAGACATGACGCGCATTCTTCGTGTACCGGATTCATACTATTGGAAGAAGTCAGGCGATGCATACAAAGAAGGAGTTGGAAAAGCATTGTTCAAGATCAAAGGCATACATAAGAATCCAGGCGCGACGTATTCATTCGATCAAGTTCGCGAAGCATTCCCAGTTGTCGAAGAAAAAATATACGACGATGCGCTATTGCCGGCAACAGATAAAATGAAAAAGTACGCGGAAGCGGAAAAGGCGGACTTCTTCAATCGAGTTGATAAGAAGTACCCACTTGAAGAACGTCCGAGCTACATGGCGCTTATTTCAGGTAAACAAGGCACATTGCCGGATAATGTAAACTCACGAAACGAAGCGTTACTTGTGACAGCTTCACTTATGCGCCGCGCAGGATGGAAGCAAGCAGACGTTGTTGCACATATATTAAAGATAGGGTGGCATGGAATTGAGAAAGAGCGTGGAGGTGATCAAGAAATAATAAATACAATCCATTCAGCATTCCGAGGTGGGTATACATATTCGATCAAGCACCCAGTTATCGCGCATAACATGGACCACGAGGAGGAGCGGAAAATGAATGAGACGTACACTGCGATATTCAAAGATCGCAAAGAGTTGGATAAAACACGCTTCATCAATTACGAGCATGAAATCGTGGCGAAGTTTCCGTATATTAAAAAGAACGAAGCCGGAGTATTCTTCGACTACCGAGACGGAGTATACAAAATGCTCTCACGTCAGGAAATATCGAATATTGTACTTTCATGTATGTACGAAGATATGTTGTGGGGTTATCGAACAACCCGTAACGTAGCGGATAAAGTCGCATGTTTGCTTTCCATCGTACCGGATCTTGAACTTACAAATGACAAGGGGCGTATCGTAAACGTGAGAAATGGACTGCTCAATATTGTAACGCGGGAATTAAAACCACATACACCGGCATTCGTTTCGCTCGCGCAATCGCCTGTATCGTACGATAAAGATGCAAAATGCCCTACATGGGATGCATGCATGGAAGCTTGGATGGAAGGACCGGAAGCAAAAGAAAAGACGTTCATGCTTCAACAGTTCGCAGGATATTGTCTTTCAAGCTCAATGAAGTATGCGAAGGCATTGTTCTTGGTGGGTGATGGAGGGAACGGAAAGAGTACCTTCGCCGATACGATCTCAATGGTGATCGGAAGTGAAGCAACAAGTCGTATCGATCTTGAAGATATTTATTCCGCATTCGGTATGGTGGGATTGATTGGCAAGCGATTGAATATCGTGGAAGAAGTTTCCGGGAATTATTATCATTCTCACAAATTAAAGAAGCTCGTTTCAGGTGAAGAAGTGACAGTGAACATGAAATACAAAGAGCAATTCAAATTCATTCCGCAAGCGAAATTTATATTCGCAGTGAACATAATGCCACAAGTAGACGATTCTTCGGTGGCTTCAGAAAGACGCGTGCTTGCAGTTCAGTTCAATAACAATTTCCGAGATCGCCCGAATACGGAACTTCGATTTGCTGACGGTCAGCTCGCTCGTGAACTGCCGGGGATATTAAATTGGATGCTCGACGGAGTAAAGTTATTGCGAGAAGAAAAAGGTTTCTACATTTCAAGTGAACAGAAAAAATTGCTTGAAGAATACCGTCAAGAAAATTCTTCTGTTGAAGGATTTATTTCAGAATGCTTGGATCTCGAAGAAGGTTTGAGTGTAGATACACGAAATTTGTACGACGTTTATAAGGAATTCTGTTCGAAAGATGGACGCAAGAACAAGAAGAAAACGACGTTCGTAAAAGAAATTAAAGCTTATGCAGAAAGAAACAAGACATTCACCTTTGTCGATAGGCAGAATGGTCACGATGTTTCAAAATTCGAAGGTATTACAATTAACGAAAACTGGAAAACTGATATTTCACAACAACTATCGGTTTTCAAACAATTTTAAAAAATGCAGCCCGTCTCTTATTGTTGTGGCAAAGTAATTTACGACAAGAAAGGCGCAGTTACGGCAAAAAATAAAAGATTTCAAGATGGTCACGTCGCGCTACGAATTTATGAATGTAACGGACATTGGCATCTCACGCATGTTGCCCCGCATCGGGGTGAATATAGCAAAAAACGCAAACATGAAACTATACGATCATCAAAAAAGAATTATAGAAGATGGTAAAAAGAAAGTCGGCTTATGGCTCGGAACTGGCGGTGGTAAAACACGCGTCGCTCTTGAAATAGCCGAAGGGAAAACGCTTGTCATTGCACCGAAGCAACAAGTGTTGGACCGCACATGGGAGTTGAATGCTGAAAAGTTCGGCATCAAGCTCGACATGCAAGTTATCTCAAAAGAAACATTCCGAAGGGATTGGAAAACGCTTTCGGCATTCGATACAGTCATTGTTGATGAGGCGCATACAATGTTCGGGGTAACGCCTGATACTCGGACGGTGAATCATATCCCTGTACCGAAAACGTCACAATTGTTTGATTCATTGAAAAGCTTCTTGGATAAATACCCGCCTAAACGATTTTATCCTGTTACGGCGACACCGGCATCAAAGCCGATGAATGTATGGGCAATTGCGACATTATTCGGAGCAGATTGGGACTTCTTTGCTTTCCGAGAAAAATATTATTTCCAACGCAAAAGCGGTTGGCGATCAATATGGCTTCCTCGCAATTCCGATGAGTTAAAAGAACGGCTTGCGGAACTGCTTCGAAGATACGGCTACACCGGCAGGCTTCAGGATTGGTTCGATGTACCGGCTCAATTGCATACAACGCATTATGTTGGACTTACAAAAGAACAACAAAAAGCAATTGCAGAATTGAAGACAATGGAAGTTGATCCAATGGTTAAACGAGCGAAACAAAGAACTGTTGAAAATGGAATTCTTTATGAAATGGATGTTGAACAAATTACGCCGAGGACGGAGAGAATGAAGCGAATGACGAAGTTCTTCAAAAGTGAAAAAATCGATTATATACTTGATCGAGCTGAAGAATTTCCAAAGATGCTTGTATTTGCAAATTACACAGCGCAAATTCATGCCATTGCGGATGCGCTTGAAAAAGCAGGAAAGAAGGTTTTCAGGCTGACGGGTCAAACAAAGAATCGCGGTGACGTTATCGCTACGGCGGAACTCACGAAAGAATGTATCGTGGTTGCACAGTGTTCAATTTCTTCAGGGTATGAATTAAAGACAATCGACTGTGTTATATTCGCTTCGAAAAGCTTTAAGTTTCTCGATTACGATCAGGGAATTGGGCGAGTACTTCGAGCGGATGCATTAAAGAAAAACTTATACATTCACCTTGTAGTCAAAGGCGGAGTGGATGAGCAGTGTCACAAGACAATTTTATCAGGTCAAGATTTTCAAGAAAAAATATATGGCAACAAATAAATTTACAATTCACGAGATAGTTGAAACAATCATTCGAGACAAGCCGGCTTTAACATTCCCACTTCAGATTTATGGAGGTCGCATAACCGATCAAAATGGGCATCACATAATGGATATGCGCGGGTGGGGATATTTACAGTATGCTGACAATGATATGGGTGCAGATTTGCAGGATTCAATAGGACAGTGGGTGGTCGATACTCTTAATAAAGAATATAGTTTGTCATTACAAAAACATGCCTAACGTTGAAGAAATAAAAACAGATGGTGGAATCCGGGTCAAAGTAAAAACAGAAAAGCCGAAAATATACGACCGGCTAAAAGAAAAATTCCCAACAATCGATTGGGAAAAAGGACTTGCAATTGTAGTTGGGGATATTATTTACAGCAAATACAAATTGCCAAATCATGTTCTTGCGCACGAATTGGTTCACGTTCGACAACAGCTCGATTATGTAGACGGCGTGAAAGGATGGTGGGATGAGTACTTGGCAAGCGACAGTTTTCGCTTTGAACAAGAACTTGAGGCGTATGTTACACAGGTTCGATATATCCGCGAACATACAGATCAATCAAGTAGAAACTGGCGACGACAAATGATCAACGCGCTTGCGCTTGATCTTGCAGGTAGTATGTATGGAAACGTTGTTTCGTACGAAAAAGCACTTCAACTTCTTAAACTATAATGAATAAAGAAAAAATAACACAATATCTTCGAATTATTTGTGAAGAAGCAAATGTTAAAATGTTTAAAATTCGAATTGGAGAAACCGAACTTGGGATGCTTGAACTTTGTTTTATAGAAAAAACTGGAGAATTTCTTTATCAAATTGGTGATATATTTATCCCGAATAAACCTTCAGATGAAACTATTATTAAAGTATTTGGAAGCAAATTTGCAAAATGATAACACTTCGGTGCGTACACGATGAAGGATTGGACCACAAATCTTGCGCCGGATGCGGTGCGGATTTAGAACATGCTCCATTTGTAACAAGTGTAAATTCAGTAAAAACTCCAAACGTTTGTTTTGGGAAAGTATGTTTACCATGTCGAGATATTTATTACGCAAATAAAAAACTATACGATGATGAGAAAAAACGAAGCGAAATTTCAAACGATTTTTAATCAATATCTTCGCAAGAAAAGAATGGTTGGATTTTTTGAATTGAAAGAAGCGCATGGTAACAGCATTCCTTTTTCCGCAGTTAAAGAACACCAATTAAGCGGGCTTATCGCAGCAAGTAATAATGGTTTTATATGGAAGTTGTCAGATGAAGATCAGCGCGAAAAACCTTTTGACTGCATGTATGCCGGGCAAGCTCCGGGATATGTTGTAATAAAGTTTGGAAAAGTTTTTTATATTATGACAGCCCAAGTGTTCGAAGAAGAACGCGATTTATCCACACGAAAAAGCCTTACAAGGCAACGCGCCAAAGAGTTATCCACATGTGAAGTAACATTGTAGTTTGACTTTTAGTTGTACAGGTGTACACTATACATATTATAAGTAATTTAAGCAAAGCATATATGCAAAGTACATACGAAGAATACGCACTGCTCGAAGAACAGATTGCGCAACTCGAATTAAAAAAATTCGAAATGAGACTTACAATCGTTGCAGAAATGTTGCATCGAGGTGTGGAATCGGAGAATACACCACTTGGTCAGTTCACACTTGCAAAACTGAAGAAGTGGACTTATCCGAAAAAAGTTTTGAAGCTCGAAAAAGAGAAGAAGCAAGAAATTGCAAATCTCACTGACGAAATCAAAACTGCAAAAGCAAAAGCAGAAAGTACTGGTGAAGCAACGTACGAGGAGTCGAACTCTCTACGATTTACAAGTGTTAAAATTTAATTTTAATGATTACTCTTTTCAAAGATCGAACAATAAAGAAACGCATTATGATGGTTGTCGAAAGCAAAATAATGTCAGCTCAAAAAGAGTTCGACGAGCAGTGTGAAAAAATACAACGTCAATATGAAGTTGATATTGACACTGCCGAAAAAGCACGAGCAACAGGCAAAGCAGATTTAGCCGACCGCCTTGTGTTAGAAATTACAAGTAAAATTATTTAAGCTATGAAAAACAACGCAACAACAACGCAAAAAAATATTATGGCAAAGCCAAAGAAAGAAAAGAAAGTTGAAGTGAAGAATATTTACGAAGCGCTTCTTTCTTTCCAAAGTGAAAAGCTCGTACTTCCACGAAACGGTTACGGAAAAACTCGCGACAATAAGCAATACAAATACGTAACACTCGACGACATGATTCAGCATGCCGGACCAGTTCTTCAAAAATACGGAATGGGATTTACTCAAGTCGTACAAACTGACAAAATGGAAACAAAGCTTTTCCATGCAAAGTCAGGAACTGAAATTCACTCCACAATCAATCTTGGAAATGCTACTAACATGCAAGATTACGGTGGACGTATTACATATGCAAAACGCTACGCACTCGGTGCAATCCTCGGACTTTCTTCCGAAGAAGATATTGATGCCGCTCCGGCAGGTGAAGATAAATTGAATCCGCCAAATTACCCGATCGGTGGAATAAAAATAGCAGATACACCGGGAGAAAGTGCAAAGAATCTTGCTGAAGCGATAAAATCACCCGGTCAGGCACTTGGCGAAGAACTTGTTGAAAGAGCAACAAAGCCTGCTGAAGCTTTAAATGCAATTATGAAAAATGAATCTGAAAAGATTCAACGTTCAGAAAGCTTTCATAAAGCAAAAATGGCGATCGAAACCGCATACAGTGGTGACGCGCTTGAACTTATCCAACGTCGAATTGCTAAGTCTGTTACTCTTTCAAAAGATGAAGTAACAGAATTACAAGTAATGATAATTGCCCGAGAAACAGAAATTGAGGGTACAGTGAGATAATTTTATGGAAGAAACAAAATTTTTTAGTGAAGAAGTTTTGCATGAAAAAAGACTTGAAATTGATAAACTTTTCAGGTTTATGCGTGAAGAACAAGAATTGGGAAATAAAGGAATTTCAAATAAAGACGATGAACTTTATATGATGGGAGCATACCAAGCAGTAATTGCACTTAAAAGTGCAAAAATGTGGCTCGGTGTAATGCTTGAAGGTCGTGGAAGTGAATTACCAAAACAATTTGCTGATAAAGCAGAATAGTTATGAAAACAAAAATACAAATTAAGTCAGTTATCGGAAGTGTTCTTTTTGAATTTGAAAAAGAAGACAACAGTGTTAAAGACACTGTTGTCGAAGCAAACTTGCGCGGGGCAAACTTGCGCGGGGCAGACTTGCGCGGGGCAAACTTGCGCGGGGCAAACTTGCGCGGGGCAGACTTGCGCGGGGCAGACTTGCGCGGGGCAAACTTGCGCGGGGCAGACTTG